>OHRG01000108.1_pt1 | contig 63649 bp, 55 predicted proteins | sample 1578351 | NCBI WGS metagenome assembly OHRG01 (sample SAMEA3879599, study PRJEB24766) | human gut metagenome | biome: human-associated habitat; feature: feces | place: USA | collected 1985/1987
ATAGTACCGGGCTAGAATCATAAAAATAATTCCCCTTGTTTGGTTCCACAGCTGTGAGATTGCGCCCTTGTCTCCCGCCTGGGCCCGTACAGCTAATTCCTCGTTTGTCTGACAAAATACCGTTTTCTCTTTGTCCGCTCTTTGTTCTGCCATTGACAGCCGCCCCCTGTTTCGCCTATAATATAATCAGCTTTTAGGGGCCGTCCTGTTTTGGGGCGGCTTTTTTTATTTTTGGAAATACTCTGTCCTGATGGTAATCTCGCAGGTTTCCGGCGTCCAGGTAATCCACCCTAATTCCGTTTTACCTTCCCGCTCCACCAGCGCCATTCCGACAATCCGCGGCGTGCTGATAGGGAGATAAGAGATTCCCTGCGGTTTGTCGCCAAGCAGGACCGGTTCCGATTGTCCAAAGCAAGGCATGATCTGTAAAACTTTCATAATTCCTCCTAACAGGCCAGGCGATGGCGGTCGTCCCACTCATAAAATGTCTGCCGCCTGCCGTCAAAGGCTATTGTGGTTTTTCCCGTCTGGCCCTCTTTGTTTTTCGCAATGATTAACTCCCTGGTGCTGTCCTCCTGCTCAGGCCAATGGATCAGCAAAATTGCGTCTGCGTCCTGCTCAATCTGCCCGGATTCTTTTAGGCTGGTCATATCCGGCGCTCCCTTCCCGGCCCGGTTAAGCTGGGCCAAGGCGATCACAGTAATCCCCATCTGCTGCGCCAGGGTATGCAGATCCATTGAAATTTGTGTTGCCCGTTCGTAAGGCGTTTTCCCGGACGATTTCATCAAGGTCAGGTAATCCACAAAGATGATTTCCGCTTGCGCCTGCACTGCCTTTGACTTAATCTGTTCCGCTGTCCAGCCCGCAGCCGAAACCACTTCAAGCTTTAAGTTTTTAAAGCGGTCAAATCCTTCTGCCAGCTTTACCGAATCGCTTTCACTGATTTTCCGCTGTTTGACCTCGATAAAATCCAATTCAGCATAACAGGTCACCAGCCGTTCAAAAATCTTTTCCGGGGAAGTTTCCAGGGAAAAATAAACGCATTTTCTGGTTCGCGCCATCGTCAGCATCATTTGCAGGGTTAAGGCCGTTTTGCCGGAGGACGGGCCGCCGCCAACGATCATGTAGTCGCCGCTGCTTAGATACACATGGCGATCAATCCATGACAACCCCGTTTTAATATACTCTTTCTTTTCCTCCACCGTTTCGATGAAGCCAAGGTATCCTTCTTTAGCGTTCAGGCTTTTCCCCTTTTGGACGGTGTCAAAGCATTTAAGGAGGTTCGCCGCCAATGACTGGCACTCAGCCAACCCGACGCCCTCCTGTATCTCTCGCGACAAAGCTTCAGCATAGCCGTACACCGAATTTTTTATCTGCGTTTCCCGAATGATCTCTATGTATTCCAGATAGTGGGAAACCGCCGGAATATCACTAGCACAGTTTAGGCAGTAGCTCAAATACGCCTGTTTCTCGTCCTCGCCAATACAAGCCGACACGGTGAAAGGATCAATAGCCTTCCCCTGCCGGTATAAATCCAGACAGATTTCATATACCCTTTGACTGGGGCCAAACTGGAACGCCTCTGCCGTCAAGGTTAACGCAGCCTCTGGCAATACCTTTTTAGGATCAATGAGGATTGCGCCGATCAAAGAATTTTCCACATGTGGATTCATAATCATTCTAGGATTTTCCACTTCCTTCCGCCGTCCGCCGCCTTTGGCTCGTCCTCCCACCTGCCCCCGTTTATCCAGGAAGCCGGAAGCGGGATATACTGCCCGCCGTCCCTTTTCCAAGCCTCGCTTTTCGCCTGCCATTCCAGCGCTGCAAGCATTTTTTCCAATAAGGCGGAATCAGGCTTCAATTTCTGAAACGCTTTGAACGCGGTTTTCTTCGCCTCTTTACGTGGATACGCTTTCCAGAACACATTAAAACGATCTTCAACAAGGGTCTTGGGGCGGTTCGCGGGGGTTCCCGTTCCGTCTGCCATTTTAACAGTTAGGCCCTCGCCTTGTTCTTTTTCGTCCGTGTGTTCCCCCTTGGGGGATATAGGGGGTATTATATCATTATCATTTACATTAACATTAACATTATCATTTACATTAACAGCTAGATTTGCTAGGCTTTGCTTAGCACTTCTAGCATTTGCTTGTTTTGCTAGGCCGCCTTTTCTGCCTGCTTCCGCTCTTTTGCTGACAACCTCTTTATACTTCCGCTTGTCCCGCTTCACCTGATTTGCTATGAAAGAATACGCCATATTTTGACCTGGATCGGTAAACTGTACAGTTTTTTCGTCTCTGATTAAACCAACAATTGCCTTTAAAATCTCCATTGCCTTATCAGGCGGAAGCATTTCCAGGTAGTCAATCCACTCCAGATAAAAAACGAAACTATCATTCTCCGCCATTTAATCACCGCCATTTCCGGCGGCGTTCAGGAAAATCTCCGCTGGCCTTGCTGCGGCTTCGATCTCCCTTACCCGTGATCTCATGGAATTTAAAAACCTGGATACCTCGTAATCCTCGCCGGGTTCCGGCAAAAAGTACCCTTGCGGCTCCTGTGTGCTGGATAGAATCAAAACGCCCTGCACTCTCAGGCTGTGGATTGCTTGCTGTAGTGTCCTTACATCGGGGAATCCCGCCGCTTTAGCTAATGCCTTTGCCTGAATTGCGTTCGATCTGCCGAACGGGATATAGTCGATTAAAGTCAAGGCGCTTCCCTCCTATCTCACCAGCCTGACCTTGCCTGGTTCCTCCGGAACGGGAAAGCGTTCCGGGTGTTCAAGATATTCATCCAGCACGTCCAAATTAACGAGCTTCTTTCTTCCCACGTCCACATGAGGGATTGTCCCGTCAAGAACCATACAGCGCAAAGCGTGAGGCGTTAAGGCTGTTTGCGGGTCTTTCTCCTTTATGTAGGCAAATACGTCTTTTTGTAATCTCATGCGCGCCATGCTTACACCTCCTTGGCTAATTCCGCTATGATTGCGCGGATTTTTTCTTTTTCCTCGTCTGGCAATTCATGGCGGAGTTTTTTAGACAATCCAGTATCTGCAATACCTAATTTATCCGCAATCCACCACAGTTTTACTCCGACTTTTGCCGCCTCCTGCCTGATTTCCATATTGGCCTTCATAAAAATTCCTCCAATCAAAAAAAATCGAAAATTTGTTCTTTTTCTTATTGTATACTAGATAGGACAAAAAATCAAATATAGTGATTTTAATTATTTTTGTATAATTCACCAGCACAATGATCAATATTTAGCTCTTTACAGCACAGTAAGTACGTTATCGTCAATAAAAAAACGCATAAAAACAAGGCGTTTTGAATGATTTTTTATTTTTATAATTGCTCTTGTGTTTAACTCCGCCTTGTGCTATGATGGTAACAACAGTAATAACAACGATAGGGGACTTTATAAATGAACTTTGATTTTTCGGTTTTAGGAGGAAGGTTAAAAAGCCTGCGGAAGCAAAGCAAAAAAACCCAAAAGGAGCTAGCCGAAGAACTAGGGCTTAGCCCCGCATCTATTATCTCTTACGAAAAAGCCCAGAAAATGCCTACCATTGACACCGTAATTAAAATAGCAAACTACTTCCACGTTTCTTTAGACTGGCTCTGTGGATTAAACGATGAGCTTCCGCCAGGCAATCAATCTGAAAATGGACGAGATTTTATTAACTTGTCCGATTTTTTAAAAACGCTTATTTCCATTAGCTATGCGTGTAGCGATGTACGTACCAAATATGGTGTTGATACAGGAACAGCGTCTTTTGAATTTTACCAACAAGAAATCGTTGATTTTGTATCCGACTGGCAAAAAATATTGGAATTGTATAAAGACGGCACCATCACCAAAGAAATGTGTAATGATTGGGTAAATGGCGTACTTTCAAAATACTCTAAATTTACTATTTCAAAATCCACTGGGATCATTCCTGAACATGTAGAACCAGATGTAAATATTACCGATGACGACTTGCCTTTTTAACAAAAGCGAGGTGAACCAAATGGCAACAGTACAAAAGAGGGGTGACAGCTACCGCATTATCGTGTCTTGCGGCTATGATTCCCACGGGAAGCAGATCAGGCGGTCAACTACCTGGACACCCAGCCCCGGCATGACGAAAAAACAGGCGGAAAAAGAGCTGGAGCGGGCAAAGGTGCTTTTTGAGGAACAGTGTAAAAACGGCGCTTCCGGAGGCAATATAAAGTTTGAAGCTTTTGCAAAGCAATGGTTCCAGGAATACGCTGAACACACTTTGCGACCAAAAACCATTGAAAGGTACAAGCAGTTTGAGGAACGCACCTACCAGGCGATCGGACATCTGCGGCTGGATAAAATTACCCCACGCCAGATTCAAGCATTTATCCACAGCCTGGAAGCAGACGGATTGAATCAGAGAACAGGCGGGAAACTATCTCCCAAAACCATAAAAAACAATCTGTCTTTCATTTCCTCGATCATGGATTACGCCGTTTCCATGTTCATGATAGATTCAAACCCTTGCCGCAATGTCTCTTTGCCATCAGCGAAACCAATCGAAAGGGATTGCTACACCTTGGAGGAAGCGCAGCATTTCCTGGAACTTTTGGAAGCTGAGCCGCTTCAATGGCGTACCTTTTTTACTCTGGCTATCTTCTCCGGATTCCGCCGCTCTGAACTGCTGGGCTTGGAATGGAAGGATATTGATTTTAAAAGCGGGGTTGTGAGTATCCGCCGGACTTCACAGTACATCAAGGAACGCGGGATTTATACTGACGCCACAAAAACAAAAGGTTCTCAGCGCTCTCTAAAGCTGCCCGCTTCGGTGATTGATCTATTAAGGCAACACAAGATAGAGCAAAGCAAAGAGCGGCTAAAGCTTGGCGATCAGTGGGTCAATACCGATAGGCTGTTTGTTGCCTGGAACGGATACCCGTTGAACCCTAATACTCCGCTGAACTGGCTGAACCGCTTTTTTAAGCGCACGGGTATGCGCCGGGTAAACATTCACAGCTTCCGGCATCTCAACGCCTCTTTGCTGATTACAAACGGCGTTGATCCCCGGACTGTCTCCGCTTCCCTGGGGCACAGCCAAACATCAACCACGCTGAACATATACGCTCATACCTTCGCCGTGGCGCAGGCTCAAGCTTCAGAAGCCATAGCGAACGCCCTTAACTTCAACCAGAAAAAGGCATAAAAAAGAGCCGATGGACTACCCCCCGTGAAGCGGGTAAATCCACCGGCTTTTCTTGTATTTTTGAAGCGATAAACACCAAACAAACACCAAAACGCTTTTTTTAGGCAAAAAGAAAAAGCCAAAAATCCAGCATTCATGCGGATTATTGGCCTTTAAACAGCTGGTGCGAGCGACGGGACTTGAACCCGTACGTCATAAACACACGCCCCTCAAACGTGCCTGTCTGCCAGTTCCAGCACGCTCGCATTTCAGTCAGCGACAATTATTATATCATTTTCGGTATATTCTGTCAATCATTTTCCAGAGTTAAATTAATTTTTTTAACCACTTTCTGATACTCCTCATAGTTTACCAAACTATTTAAAACGGGCACCAGAGCTTTAGCCGTCAACCGTTCCGGAAGTCCTAATTCCCGTAGAAGTACCTGACGTTTTTTACTGCTGTCCGCACCTCCTGAAAAGCCATCCTCATACAAATCAAGCTTGGTAATCTTTCTTTTTTCTTCCGAACTTCCGGCTTCTTCTATAGCTGATGCGCCTGAGCGGCGGATCGACTCTAAAAGAATTTCAGGATCGATTCCCTCCACTCCCAGCTTGCCTTCCTTAGATGGGTGAAGCTTTCTTTTTTCCTTTCCATAAAGGTCTGGAATGTAAGCATGTCTGATTTTTTCCTTAGGGATACAGCTCTGGATATGGTTGCGGATTAAAAATCCTGCGGAGTCGCTGTCCGTTAAAATCAACAGCCCTCTGGTGTCCGCCAGCCTGCGGAGCAGCTCGATCTTTTCCCTGTCGCTGAAAATCTGAAAGCCTCCAGTTTCGATAATCAGGCCGTCAATCAAAGAGCTTAGCTTAATTTTATCGTATTTCCCTTCAACAATTACCGCTTCTTTAATTTTTATCATCAGACCTTCTCCTCTCGAGCTAACAGCATCATTTTTCCGATTAGTTCTTCCAGCACAGTTCTGGGCTCCGACCTGCCGCTTTTCAAAGCCAGATCCGCCTGAGCCAACAAAAACAAGCTTTTTCTCAATTGGCTGATGGAAGCACGTTTGCAATCCCTTTCCGCATTGCGGATTAAAAAGTCTCTTCCTCTATAATCAAAGTCTTTGCTCAAAACGGAAGTCTTTTCTCCGCTTTCTAAAGCCGTTTTGGCCCGGTATAAATTCACATAGTTAGAGGATAAGACTGCGAGTACTGCCACCGGCTCCTCTTTTTGATAAAAAAGCAGGTCAAGCTGCTGGTATGCTTTATCATAATTTCCAGCCATCAGCGCGTTGCCCAAAACAAAAACTGTAGTTTCCAGATTTTTGGTTACCAGCAGATCAATGTCATCCTTGGTAATTTCCCGGCCCACTGCATAGGCGCACAGCTTTTCCAGCTCGCTGCTTAAGGTCAGGAGGTCATCTCCGCAAAGCTGAATGATTTTCCCCGCATTGATCTGGGTCAGGCCGCAGCCTCTCTTTTCCGCCCACTGCACCAGCTGCTTCTCTAAAGCGATCTCTCCTCTTTTTTCCAATAGGACCACCGTTCCATTTTTTTCCGCTGCCGCAATAAACTTCTTCCATTTCGCGGATCTTTTCGCATCGATTTCCAGAGTGGACTGGCTGATAATTAAAACCGTGGTTTCAGATAGTTCCTCTAAAAGTTGATATAACTTAGCAAGTTCTCCGGCATTCAGAGCTTCCACATTCAAATCCTTTACCAAAACGCATTTATGCTCAGCAAACAGCGGAAGCGCCTGAGCTGCATCCGCGATTTCATCGATCGAAGCCTTGCCGCCGTCAAAGGCTTGAAAATTAAAATCGCTGTAGCTTTTTCCAAGCACCTTATTCACAATAGCTTCGGTGTAATGGCTGATCAAATATTTTTCCTCGCCATAAAGAAAATACAGAGGGACGAATGCCTTTTCCTTAATTTGCTTCTTTAATTCAGACTCCTTTAGCTGCGCCATAGCTTCCTCCTAATATTCCGTGTCGATCGTAACGCCGGTTTCCGATACGGAAATCACTACATTTCCTTGCTTTGAGGTCACCAACTCATGAATTTTAATATTGGAAAGCGCCTCTTGGGCCTCTATCGCCTCTGCTTGATACATGGTGAGAATAGTGTAATCTCCCCGAAGGCCGTAAGCGTTTTCCGGAGTATCTCCAGCAATGCAGAAATTGCAGTCGCGGTCAGCTTCCGGCAAATCCGCAACATCGCCGCCCGCAGGACAAATTAAAAATTTCTCCTGCCCCACGGTAAAAGAAATCCAGCTTTCCGATTTATTAGCCAGAACGGAAATCACCAGATCCTCCCAAAGAACCGTTTGGTTCCTACTGGAAAAATAGTATACACCCGCACGGTTTTCCAGCGCCCTGCGAAGCTTATCCTGAGGCAGCTTTTGATCGGAGACTAATATGGTTTCTGGGTGATACTCCTCAATCAGGCGGCTGGCCCCGGAGGATGTCTTTTTATCTACCTGAGAAATCAAAAGATAATCCAAGCGGCCGATTCCGCGGCTCCGCAGATAGGCGTCGATCCGGGAATATGCGCCGTTTCCGCCTCCGGAGCAAAGCACTGCGGCCTGCTGATCCCGTATCAGAACTACGGAGCTTCCATTTCCAGTATTCAAAACCCCTATCTCCAAAGCTTCCTGTTCAAAGCCTGCGCCCAGAGCCGTGAAAACCAGCAGAAATGCGGTGGTGCAGGCCGTGAGCCGAAGACGAAATCCTTCCCAGCGGATCATCACAATCACCACAGACGCTGCGGCAAACACTATCAGCGATATCAGCAGCACCTCTTGGGTAACCGGAATAGAGGCCATCGGCAAGCTCGCCAGCCATGCGGCGCATTCCATCAGATAATTAGCGGCTATCCCGGCGCCCAGTCCGAAGGGCATAGCCAAAAAATTGATCACAGGAATGTAATAAAAGATTGAGGTAAGGAAGCCACACAAAAGCATAATGTCCGCGGGAAACTCCATTAAAAGATTGGACAACGGCGCCACCAGCGATAACTCTCCAAAGGTAAGGGCTACAATAGGAGAAGTAAATACGGTTGCCGAAACAGTGGCCGCAATAGTGCTGTTGAGTCCGCGGAATAATCTTTTTAAAACACCAATCGATTCTGTCCAGCGATTCAGGCGGGCTTGAATCCTCCCTGAAAACAGAAGAATCCCTAAGGTTGCGGAAAATGACAAAAGCAGTCCGGTATCTCCTGCGGCGAAAGGATTTGGAACCGTCAGCACCAGCATGGCAAAGCCCAAGGAATTGATCGGATCCGCCTGCTTTCGGATACCGATCCCGAGCAGATACAGAATGGACATCACGCCGGATCTCACCACAGATGGGACAAAACCGGTAACCGCCATAAAACAGAACACGCCCACCGACGCGGCTAGCGCGGCTCCTCTCTTGGGTATTCCAAAATAGAGCAATGCCCAAAGCAAAAATTGTCCGATAATGGCCATATGCATTCCAGACACCGACAGCATATGGGAAACACCGGTAATCTGGAAATTATCCCGGACAGCTTCATCCAGACCGCTTTTGTCTCCCAGCAAAACACCGCACACTAAGCCAGATTGCCTGGGAGGAAGCAAAGCTCTTAAGGCCTCGGTCATCCTTTCCCGGACCTTTAGAGCATAATAATAAAAAGGATGACTTTCTCCCGAAGTTACGGTATAAGGCTGATAGTCATAAATAAATCCGGTAAGATAAATATTTTTAGCCGCATAATAGTTTCTGGTATTCAGTCCTTCATCAGATCCCGTGGGTTTGGATAGATGCACCTTCGCCGTAAGCCGGTCATAGGCCTCCAACTCAATCGCGTTGGTGCTTGATACACGAATTTTCAGCCTTTGAGGGATGTCGCTTGACTTCACTGTGCCATCTTCCGGCATAACGGAATCAGTTTCGATCACATAATAAAACCGTCCGTAAGCTTCAGAAGGCAGCTCCGTTACCGTACCGGATACCGTCGCATCAGAATCGTCCAGGGCGGAAACCGGAGAGACATTTATCTGATACGCCCCAAAATAGGCGAAAAACGCAATTCCCGCCGTTAATACAAGCGCCGAAAGCCTTTTCGGTGTGCTTTTTCTGCAAAACAGCAGGAGAGAAAGCAGCAGGCACGAAATCCCCAGTACCACGCTGGCATTCACACCTGCAAAAATGGCGGCCAAAAGCGCAATTAGATACGTAAATCCAATTGAAGCAAATGGCCGCTTCATAGTTCTTCCTCCTAAGACGGTTTTTATTGAAACCTATCCCCAGGCTGAGCCTGGACCCAATCCGCGTTTCCAGCCCCCGTTTTTTCGCCAATGCAGCGACCGCGGCGAAGCCGGTGGCTGTCATGGATTCGTCTTATAAACAAATTACAGCAAATCAAAGGTTGTCTAACGACGGCAGCGGCAGGTGCCATCCGCCGCCTTGAACTGGATTATTTTTTTACAAATAGAGGCAGAGCATCCAGATAAACAATGTCATCACGCTCCTGGGCGTCGCCCTCCGCCAGCACGGCGGCCATTCCTACAATATTGCCGCCCGCCTTTTCCACCAGCTGCATCAGGGCGTTGAGAGATTCTCCCGTGCTGATGACATCGTCAACAATAAGAACCCGCTTTCCCTGAATCTTTTTTACTTCTTCATCAGAAAGATAAAGCTTCTGCACGTTTTCGGTGGTAATAGATTTTACCGTTACCTCCAAGGGATTGGTCATATAAACCTTCAAGCCCTTTCTGGCTACACAGTAATTGCGGCAGCCTTGCCGCGCCATTTCATAACAGAGCGGAATCCCCTTCGCTTCTGCGGTCACCAGCACGTCATGTTCCGGACATTTCTCCAAAAGCAGCTTCGCGGCCTTCTCTGTCACCTCGATATCACCGAACATAATAAACGCCGCAATATCCAAGTGTTCATTTACCGGACACAAAGGCAGTTCCCGGTCACAGCCGGCAACTTTCATTTTATAATACTGTTTCATTATGTTTTCTCCTTTTCTCTCCCTAAGCCAGGACCTCATTGCGCCTCCTCTTGCCTGCTGGCCTTTCAGAAAAAGCAGCGACGGCAAACCGCAGGCAAGTCCTCCCGCCAGTAAGCCGCATTCGCAATGCCCTATGAGATCACATGCTTTCTTCCTATTCCTAAGCGCTTCAATTCGAGCCGAAAAAGAATTTTCATCAGATCCCGGTTCGGGCCAAAATGATAAACCAATGCGCTTTTAACCGGGAGGCCACTCCATGCTCCTGCCGCCCAGCAGATGAAAATGCAGATGCCGCACCGTTTGGCCGCCATCCTCGCCGCAGTTATTCACAATGCGGTAGCCTTTTTCCAATCCCAGCTCCTTGGCAAGCTTGGCCGCAGCAGCAAAGATGTGCCCAAGCAAAGGACCGTTTTCCTCTGTCAACTCGTTGGCAGAGGAGATGTGTTCCTTTGGAATGATCAGAATGTGTACCGGTGCCTGAGGATCCAAATCATAAAAGGCCAAAATCTGGTCATCCTCATAGGCCTTTTTCGACGGGATTTCCCCGGCAGCGATTTTGCAAAAAATACAATCCGCCATACTCATTCTCCTTACTTTATCAGATTTACAGACGCCTTACCGTACGTCTGCTTAGTTCACCCAGCGTAAGTATTTCCTATTTCCATAAAAGGGCCCTTACCGCATAACCGTCATAACGGAAAGAGGGAGCTTCTTTCTTTGTGTTCTCCAGCCTCCGAAAAGCCTCGGAAAAAGCATTGCTCCAGAAACGTTCTTTGCAGAGGTTTCATCATCCGGAGGCTTCCCTGTCCTTTTATCTTACGCTTCCTTTCAGCCCTGACAGATTTCGTCAGGCCCAAAGGAATTATTCCTTTACCATCTCTGACACAATAGTATTCACCGCCGCCAGCGCCTCGTCGATTTTCGTCAGATCCTTGGCGCCTGCCATTGCGAAATCCGGTTTGCCGCCGCCGTTGCCGCCGGCCACCTTAGCCGCCGCCCGGACAATGTTTCCTGCATGGCATCCCTTCTGCTGGGCCTCTTTTCCTGCTGTAGCCGAGAGGAGCGCTTTGCCGTCGTTGATAGCGGCGAACACCGCTACGCTGTTAGGAGCATTCTCTCTCACGCGGTCGCTCATCGTTCGCAGAGCATCCGCTGTGGTTGAGGAAAAGGATCCGGTGATAATCTTTACCCCCTTTACCATTTCAGCACTGTCGAACAGGCCGTCCACCTGCCAATTGGCAAGCCTGGCATTTGCCTTCTCCAGCTCTCTTCTCAGCTCCTTCTGTTCGCTCAGCAGATGTTCGCAGGCTTCGGGAAGCTCTGCCGGATTATTAAGCTTCAACGCTGAGGAAGCGTCCTGTATCGTCTTTGCGTCTTCCGCCATATGCTGAAGCACGCCCCGTCCGGTAACGCCCTCGATTCTTCTGACGCCGGAGGCCACGGAGCTTTCAGAAATAATTTTGAACAGGCCGAGCCTCGCGGTATTGTTCACATGAGTGCCGCCGCAGAATTCCGTAGAGAATTCCCCGGCCTGTACTACCCGGACGATATCTCCGTATTTTTCACCGAACAGCGCCATAGCGCCCAGCTTTTTCGCTTCCTCAATGGGCATTTCCGTACTGGTAACCTGAACCGCGGAAAGAATCTCGTCGTTGACGATCTCCTCTACTCTGGCGGTCTCCTCCTTAGTCAAAGCGGAGAAATGGGTAAAGTCAAAACGCACCCGCTGACCGTCTACCAATTGTCCCGCCTGTTCCACGTGGGTGCCCAGCACCTTTCTCAACGCGGCCTGGAGCAAGTGGGCGGCGGTATGGTTTCTCATGATATTATACCGGCGGATGCCGTCTACCACGCACTCTACCTCTGAGCCGACGCTCAGTCCCTCCACGACCACATGGCAGTGATGGAGGAACACGCCGGAATGGTGCTTGGTGGTATCCAAAACAGCGAACCGCCCGGCGCCGTCGGTTAGAAAGCCAGTATCCCCCACCTGTCCGCCGCTTTCCGCATAGAAAGGCGTCCGGTCCAGAACCACCACTACGTCGTCGTTCATCTCAGCGGACTCAACGCGCTCTCCATCCCGGAGAATCGCCAGTATTCTGGCGGTATCCTTCAAAGTGGCGTAGCCGGTGAACTCTGTAGCGGGAATTCCATCCAGATCCACGGACTCGCTGAGCCAGGCGTCAGCGCCGGCGTTTTTCCTGGCGTTTCTGGCTCTGGTGCGCTGCTCGGACAGCAGGCGCTGAAACTCGCTCTCATCCACGGTCATTCCCTTTTCTGCGATGATCTCTTTCGTCAAATCCAACGGAAAGCCGTAGGTATCGTTCAGCCGGAAGGCTTCGGCGCCGGATAAAATCTTCTTTTCGGAATTTTCAATCAGGGCGCCTAAAATCTGCAGCCCCTGGTCAATGGTCCGGTCAAAGTTTTCCTCCTCCACAGAGATCAGCTTTTTGATGAAATCCCGCTTCTCCACCAGCTCGGGATAAGCGCTTTGATTCTCGTTGATCACCGTATCGCAGACCTCCGCCAGAAAGGGGCGGCGGATCCCCAGCAGGCGGCCGTGGCGGGCGGCCCTTCTCAGCAAGCGGCGGAGCACATAGCCCCGGCCCTCATTGGAGGGCATTACACCGTCGCCGATCATAAAGGTAGTGCTGCGGATATGGTCTGTGACCACCCGGAGGGAAATATCGGTTTTGGGGTCCGCTCCATATTCCACCCCAGCGATTTTCGAAATGTGCTTCATGATATTCTGCACCGTATCGACCAGGAACAGGTTATCCACACCTTGCATAATGCAGGCCAGGCGTTCCAGCCCCATACCGGTATCGATGTTTTTATGCTCCAGGGGCGTATAGTTTCCCTGGCCGTCGTTATCAAACTGGGAGAAAACCAGGTTCCAAAATTCCACGTACCGGTCGCAGTCGCATCCCACCCCGCAGGTCGGAGAACCGCATCCATATTCCTCACCCCGGTCAAAATAAAGCTCGGAGCAAGGGCCGCAGGGGCCGGTGCCATGCTCCCAGAAATTATCTTCTTTTCCCAGCCGGACGATACGGCTGGGATCCACCCCGACCTCCTTGGTCCAAATGTCGAAAGCCTCGTCGTCATCCTGGTAAATGGAAACCCAAATCCGCTCAACAGGCAGCTCCAGCACCTTGGTGCAGAACTCCCAAGCCCAAGCGGTAGCCTCATGCTTAAAATAATCTCCAAAAGAGAAATTCCCCAGCATTTCAAAATAAGTACCATGGCGGGCGGTAATGCCTACCCGCTCAATATCCGGGGTGCGGATGCATTTCTGACACGTGGTAACCCGGTTTCTCGGCGGAGTCACCTCCCCGGTAAAATACTTCTTCATCGGCGCCATACCGGAGTTAATCAGCAGCAGGCTCTTGTCTCCATTTGGCACCAGGGAAAAGCTGGGCAGCCGAAGATGGCCCTTTGACTCAAAGAATTGGAGATATTTCTCCCGCAATTCGTTTAATCCTGTCCATTTCATACTTTTTCACACTTCCTAACAAAAAATAAGATTCCACCGCCACAATGGGACGGAGGAATCCGTGGTACCACCCAAATTGCGCGTCAAAGCGCGCCGCTTAAGCCTTCGATAACGGGAAAGGCCCGCCGGCTTTCCTCAAGCCGGAGCTCCAGACCGGCCGAAAGCAAAAAGCAGGGGCGCCTTGCAGCCGGGAGCACCCTCTCTTACCCGCTTTTTTTTGCTTTCTCTTGCCCTTCACAGCCTATTTCTATACGATTATTATAGTGCCATCAGGCCGAAAAGTCAATCGTTAATCGGCAGGTTATCCGCGATTTCTTGGAAAACCGGGCCGCAGGAGGTGCCTCCGCCTACGCCGTCCTCCGCGAATACCGTGATCACGTATTTCGGGTTGGAGGCCGGATAAAAGCCTGATATCCAGGACTGGACCACCTGCTGCCCCTCCACGATCTGGCCGGTTTCCGCCGTGGAGGTTTTTGCCCCCGCCCCGTTTGCCGAGGGCTTACCCTTTTTGCTGGTGCCGTATTCAATGGAGGCACGCATAGCCTTCTGCAAAAAGGCGGCAGTTTGGCTGGAAATTACCCGCTCCGCCTGCTTGGGCTGCTCCCGCTCGGTCAGGACGAGATTTTCATCTACCAGTCCCTCTACCAAAGACGGTTCGGTATACAGCCCGCCGCTGGCGATGGTATTGACCATCGCGGCAATTTGCAGCGGCGTAGCCAGCAAGTCCCCCTGGCCAAAGGAAAAGTTCGCCTTAGCCTTGGGGTTGGACAGGTCCTTTTTGACGGGCAGGTTTCCCGCGCTGGAGGACATGCCCGGCGCCAGCTCGACAGAGGAGCCGAAACCAAGCTTTTCCGCCATGGAAAGCAGCTCCTCCGGCTTCATTTGCTCTGTCAGCTTGATAAAATACCCGTTGCACGAATAAGCGATAGCCTTTTCTAAATCCACCTTGCCGTGCCCCACACCGTTAAAGCATTTAAATTCCATACCATCCACAGAAATGGAACCCGGGCAGTCATACACCAGACTGGTGGAAACGCCTTTCTCTAAAGCCGCTGCCGCCACCACCAGCTTAAACACCGATCCTACCGGATAGCTGGAAAAGGCCCGGTTAAGAAGCGGCGCTCCCTTTTCGTCCAAAGTATCCGCCACGTCATAGGGAGAATATGTGGGCAAGGATACACTGGCGCGGATTTCACAGCTTGGAATCTCCGTTACCAGTACCGAGCCCTTGGTAAGATATTTTTCCGCGGCCTCTTGGGCGATTTCCTGGATCTCCTTGTCCAGGGTGAGGACCACGCCTTTATTTTGAAGCTCCGAGGTATCGTCAATGGTTCTTTCCATACCGGCAATAGCTTGGTTTAACGCATCCACCTGGTAAACCGCGGACAGCTGTCCGCCATCCGCTAAATAGCCGTTATATGCTTTTTCAATGCCGTCCACGCCGTTTCCGTCCCCGTCTAAGTAGCCGATCACATGGACTGCGTCCTGATCCTCCTGATACCTTTCGTTTACCCAGAAAATATCCTCAGAATCTAAAGGAGAGGATAGCTTGGTCAACTCTCCTAAGCCGGTCAGCGCTTGTAAATTGGTATCGTATATCGTTCCGCGAAAGGAGGCGATGGTACAACGATAGGTTCCCTGCTGAGCTGCCGCGGCCAGGATTCCCTCATCGCCGATAATCCGGTACACGCTACCCATAATCCCAATGATTCCCGCCATTAAAATACAAAACAAGCCGATTGTTCTGCGTTCAAACCGTTTTCTCATAGCCAAGCCTCCCATCTGGGCTTATTCTTGGCTGAAAACGCAAAAAAAATACAAGAGGACGGCCGTCACTCTTGTATTTTTCAGTATTTTATCAGTGAAAACAGAATTCGGAAATCAAAAGCGCAAATACCGGAACAGCGGGCGGATCCTTTACCTTACAAGCCGCAAAACGCTTCTGTCCTGCGCCATAAGCTTTTCCGACGAGGCCGGGGCGCATCAAAACGTTCTGATTCCGATTGAGAAAGCATAACCGCATCACAAAAAAGCCCGCGGTATCGGATAAAAATAAAATTGGTCCGGCGCTTACCGTTTCCGGCGCAGTAGCGCACCCGGGGCCATCGGCTTTTCCAGCGGGATATATAAGGTTTCCATTGGGTGGGGGGCGCTTTCCGCCGGCTCTCCGTCGTGGTTGAAAAGCTCCTTCACCACGATTTCATAGGGGACTCTGCCCGGCTCCAAAACATTGAGGGTTTCCCCCTTAAAAAAGCGGTTTCTCTGAGAGCACACCGCGGTACGGCTTTCGTAACCGTCGCATACCGCCGCTACCTCCCAGCCCCGGACATAGCCGCCGTTATCATATACCTGGCCAGGCTCGTTTCCAAAGAAAAAGCCGGTGCAGTATTCCCGGTGGCTCACCTTCTCCATTTCTTCTAAAACCCACTGGGGCAGAACGAATTGTTCCGGATTTTTCTCGTATAAATCCAGGGCCTGCCGATACGCGTTTGTGACCACCGCCACGTAATAGGCGGATTTCGCCCGGCCCTCAATTTTAAGGCTGGTAACCCCCGCCCCAGCCAATTCCGGAATATGCTCGACCATGCACAAATCCCGGGAATTGAAAAAATACGCTCCGGAATCATCCTCCAGCACAGGAAAATACTCTCCCGGACGGCTTTCCTCCATCAGATGGTACTTCCAGCGGCAAGGCTGGGCGCAGTCGCCCCGGTTGGCATCCCGTCCGGTCAAATAATTGGACAACAGGCATCTGCCGGAAAAGCTGACGCACATGGAGCCGTGGACAAAAGCCTCCAGCTCCAGCTTAGGGTCGGTTTTCGCCCGGATTTCAGCGATTTCCTCCAGCGAAAGCTCCCTCGCCAGCACCACCCGGGAAGCGCCCAGGTCATAAAAAGCCCTGGCAGACTGGTAATTGACGATTCCCGCCTGGGTGGAAATGTGAACCTCTGTACGGGGCGCATACCGTTTAGCCAGCGCCAGCACTCCAAGATCGGTGACGATCAAGCCGTCCGCGCCGGCATCCTCTACAGCCTCTAAAAAGCCGGGCAGCCTTTCGATTTCCCCGTTTCTCGGCAGGGTGTTGCAGGTAACATACACCTTAGCACCCTTTTCATGGGCAAAAAGGCAAGCCTTTTTGAGCTCCTCATTGGAGAAGTTCGCCGGGCCTGCCCTCATGCCAAATTCCCGCCCGGCCAGATACACCGCGCCGGCGCCGAACCGGAGGGCGGAATCCAGCCGCTCCGGATCTCCGGCCGGGGACAATAACTCTAATTTTTGCTCTTTTCGTTCCATCTGCCGTCAGCCTTCCGCGTTGGGATCGATCAGACCCGCTTTAACCTGATTCTCATAATGGCCTTCCGCCGTATAGGCATAGTAAGGCGTGCCGTCGGCGCTGTGGCAGAAATACAGGTAGCTTTCGGTGGTATCCGGATTCAGCACCGCGTTGATGGCCATCATGCCGGGATTATCGATCGCTCCCGGCGGGAGGCCTACAATCTCGTAGGTGTTATAGCGGCTCTCAAAGCCCTCCGGCGCCTCCTCCCTGCTGGAATAGGGGTAATACACCGTGGGATCGGAGCCGAGCTGGCTGACGCCCTCGTTCATATTGGGATCCAGGCGGTTGCGGAATATATGAGCGATGACCCGCATGTCATCCTCGTTGGCTCCCTCGGCCTGCACCATAGACGCCAGAGTGACCAGCTGATCCACGGTAAACCCGTTCTGCTGGGCCAGATCCGCCACGCTGATTTCGGTGTCATCCTCCTGCTCGATAGTGGGCTCCATGATTTTTAACTCAAAATTGTACAGGCATTTCCTAATCACCGTCTCCGGATCGCTGTCCTGATAGAAATCATAGGTGTCCGGGAACAGATAGCCCTCCAGCCGGTAGTATCTCTCATCGCTGTTGGTGATCTGGGAAAGGAAGGTATAGTCCTCGTCAAATTCAGTGGAATTGCACTTCTCCAGAAATTCCTCCTTGCCGCAGACGCCGCTTTCCTCCAGGGTGTCTCCGAAATCCTCCAGGTTCATGCCCTCCAGGAACGTAACCGTTACCACGTCGGTGCGGTTGGACTGGGTCTGCAAATAAGTGACGATGGCCTCGTAATCCAGGTTTGTCTGCATATCGGTATAATCGCCCTTGGTAAAGGTGGTATCCGGCTTAGTGATCTTCATATACAGCTTGAAGAACTGGGCCGAATTGATCACACCCGCTTCTTCCAAGATATCCGCTACCGTGTCGATATCCGCGTCGGCCGGAATGCTGACCTCCGCGGTGCCCTCTGTCCGGTTAACCGCCAGAAGGTCGTTGGCCCCAATCATTATGTATTGGGCCAGCACTACAGACACCAATACGATCATGACCAGCCAAACCATTTTAAAAAGGCAGCCGTTTTTCTTAGATTTCTTCTTTCTCCGTTTTTTCTCCGCCTTCACTTGGGCTTTCTCCCTACTGATTTCCTCCTGGGTCCTGGTCCGGGAATTCTGTTCCCTCGCCTCGGCCACCGGATTCTTCCTTTGCTCGTATGCTTCTCTTTCGCTGAAGCTGTTCAGCACGTCCCCTTCCTCCAAGGGCTCGGCGGAATCGCTGTAGGAAGACGCGTCGGTATAATCCGGCGCCGGACTTTCTCCCGTTTCGTCATAGCCGCCGAAAGCGCCCTGATGGGGGTAAGAGCCATTATCCCCGCTTCCCAAGCCCAGAAGCTCATTCAAATCCGGGTCGTTAGGATAAGGTCTTTTATCATCGTTCATGGCTACCTCCGTTTTCCGCTCCCCGTGTATAGGTTCTGCGGATATATTTCTCTGTAATCAGCAACTGAATCTGCCTGTCATACCGGCCGTGGGGAAGTCTCCACTGGGTGCAGGCTGTATAGCAAATTCCCACTGTTACCCCGCGAAACGCGGATAAAAAGCGGTCATAATACCCTTTTCCATAGCCTAAACGGTAGCCCTCCGCGTCAAAGCACAGCCCTGGGACAATACACAGCCCCCGGCTGTAATCTGTGACCAGACGGCATCTCTCCGGCACCGGCTCCAGCACGCCGAAAGCGCCCGGAGCCAGGTCATCCATAGACGTAATAAAATAAAACTCCATTTGGGTGGTTTCCGGAATGCATTTGGGAACCGCCACCCTTTTTCGGTTTGCCCAGGCCGCCCGCACCAGGCCGAAGGTATCCACCTCGATCGGCTTGGACAGATAGGTGAAAATCACGTCGTTTTCTCCATACTGGCGCAGTGCCAGCAGCCTGGTCTGGATCTCGGCATCCATCGCCCGCTGCTTTTCTGGGTCCAGATTCTTCCGGATCCGCTTATATTTTTGCCGAAGCTCTGTTTTCAGCAAACGAATATCCCTTATTGGCATTGCATCGCCATCCTAATCTTACTGGATTCCACCTGGCCGCAAAGCCGGGCCACGATCTCCAGCGCGAAATCCACCGCCACGCCAGGCCCCTTTCCGGTAATCATTTTTCCGTCGGTCACTACGCTCAGGTCGGTCTCCACAGCCCCTGTCAGCTCGTTTTCAAAGCCCGGAAAACAGGTGACCTCTCTGCCCGCGACCAGCCCCATATGGCCTAAAATAGAAGGCGCCGCACAGATAGCGCAGATATATAAATCATTTTCACAGCAATAGCGGATGCAGGTTCTCACAATCGGCGATTTTTCCAGATTCAGGGTTCCGGGCATCCCGCCGGGAAGCACAACCGCCTCCAGCTCGTCGGTAGAAACCTCCTTTTCCTCCATATCCGCTTTGACGCAGATTCCATGGGCACCGGTGATTTCCTTTCCGCCCACGCCGACGGTTTTCACAGGCAGCTCCGCTCTTCTCAGTACGTCTACCACAGCCAGCGCCTCGATTTCCTCAAAGCCCTGAGCCAAAAACACAGCGATCATAGCAGTTACCTCCTATTACAGTAATGATTGGTTGGAAGCCCGGCAGCCGGCTTGATTTTTCCGTCTTATCGCTTGCAAGCTTCTGCCTTTTCTGAAATTGATACGTTTTGGGATTCTGCGGGAAACACTCCAAGCCGCAGGAACCGCCTGTCTTTCTCCTTACGGCAATCAGGCCGCGGACAAAAGCGGGAATTTTTCAGATTCCAAAGGTTCTCAACCCGGTTATTTTCCCTACTTATCGAAAAAAGCCTTGTTTCTGTTTTTCGAGCATATTTCAAAAAGATGCCAGCGGCAAACGCCTGTTACAGCTTCTGGGAAACGATTTCCCGGATATCTCTTTGAATATCCTCGATCTTCCGCGGCGCTCCCTCCTGAGAGCAGGCCACCGTATGCCATCCCATCGCCTCCGCCGCGTAAAGAGCGGTCCGGCGGCATCGGGTTAAAAATTCCACATTGCTTTCGTGCAGATCTTTTTTTCTCTCGTCGCCGGCGTAACGGCCGCTCAGCAGCCTTTGGGAGATCTCCGTGGGCATATCCAAAAACAGCACCAAATCCGGCCGGGGAAGCTGTAATTTTCCATATTCATAGTCTTGTAACCAAGCTAGATATTTATTCCAATCCTCCCGGGGCGTTTTTTCCATCTGATACACTGCGTTGGAAGTGGTGTACCGATCCGCCACGATGGTGGCTCCGGAAAGATAATCCTTCCTCCAAAACCGCAAAAAGCTGGCGTAGCGGTCCACCGCGTAAAAGGACGAGGCAGCGTAGGCGTTCACATCGCCGGGATTCGAGCCGAATTCCTTATTCAGATACATTTTCACCAAAGCGGATGAGGGCTCCCGATAATCCGGGAACTCGATGTGCCTTACCCTGCGGCCCCGGCTTTCCAGATATTGGCACAGCAGTCCGGTCTGGGTAGCCTTTCCCGAGCCGTCCAGGCCCTCCATCACGATCAGCTTACCCCTTGCCATGACACTGCTCCCTCATGGCCGCGAACCGCTCCCGGACCTCCCGCATTTTTCCGCAGGACATTTTTCCCTCGGAGCACGCCCCTCTTACGCAGGACGGCCCCGCGTTCTGGAACAGCTTTGGCGCCGCGGCGTAAACCAGCCGATACATCTGATCCGCCACATCCCGGATCTCCCACTGGGCCCGGTTGCAGCACCGCAGGGTGAAAAAGTTCATCAGGCTTCGGGCGTTCATCGTGCAGATCATTTTGGTGTTGCAGGCGTTGGGCAGAACAAACCGGGCGTCCTCAATGGCCTTCTTTTCCGCCAGGCGGTTCGCTTCCTTTTCCGGCCTACCTTCCGCCAAAAAGGTTTTTTTGTGTTTTTCTTTTAAAATCGCCGTAAGGCTGTCGTAATGGGCTTGGTCCTCCTCCATCGCCCGGATATATTCCTCCCGGGCCTCCGGGACGCTCTCGATCTCCGGGGGCAGAACGTATTCAAACATGTTTTCCTTGACATAGCGCTGGCTTTGTACGCTGAAGGAGGCCATGCGGTGGCGAGTCACCTGAGCCAGAAAGGAGCGGGACACCCCCTCGATGCCAAAGGTAAAGCTTGCGTGCTCAATAGGGCTCTCGTGGCCGATCTCCGACAGCATTTCCACAAAGGAGGCGGTTTTTTCCGGCGTAAGCCCTTCATAGATTTTATCGATTTCCGCCGCGGAATAACACAGCTTTGCCGCCGCCGCGATGGTTTGCTCCGGCATCGGCGTATGAGTCAGAAGCGTAACCTTTGCCAAAAAAATCCCTCCCAAAATTGCATTAACAGAGTTATTATAGCAAATCTTTCGCCCAGATTCAACCAAAAGGGCGTTTCCATGCCTTGATTTTACATTTTGTCCATAAGCGGCCTTAGATATTCCGCCACTCCGTCCTCTGTGTTGGAACCGATGATTTGACCCGCCGCAGCCTTGGCTTCTGGCGAGGCGTTTCCGACGGCGCAGCCTATGTCCGCCGCCGCCAGCATATCCACATCATTGCCGTTGTCTCCAAAGGCAACCACCCGGCCGGCCCCCAGCATTTTCTTCAGGCGCAGCACCGCCAGGCTTTTGCTGGCCTGGCTGCTGAACACCTCTAAAAAATACACATCCTCATAATTATCGTGGTAAAAAGCCGCCTTGAGCCCCGGGATCTGTTGTATTTTTCGATACAAAGGCTCCACGACCGTCTTTTTATCCATCATGGTAAAGTAAATCGGGACATCCTTCGGGGACAAAACCAGTTCTTTTTGCTCAAAGCGCTTGTAGGCTTTGACCTTCCGTTCCTGGCAGAACCGTTCCTCCGCCGGATGACCGAACCGCTCATAGGAAACACAGATTTCATCATCCTCGAGAGTATAGAGAAATGGCATTCGCCCGGCCTGCCGGTAAACCGCAAGGGCCTTAGACGCGGCCTCATAAGACATCAGCGCGCTGCCGGCGAACCGCTTCTTCTGGAAGTCGTAAAGCACCGCCCCATTTAACAGGATGCCCGGAAGCTTTAGCTTTAAATTGGAGAGAATCTCGCAGGCGGTAGCCGGCGACCGGGCGGTGGCTACGGTAAAAAGCAGCCCCTTTTGAATCAGATGATTTAAAATATCTGCGGATGCCTTACTGATTTCCTTTTCCGGCGTCAGCAGAGTGCCGTCCAGATCTGATACGTATAACGTTTTCATAGCAGCAGCTCCTTAAAAAAGACCTGCGGAGCAGAAAGCCTCTGCCGCCGGTCCCGAGTATTTTTCTAAGATATTTATAAACTACCGATGATTAATACAATGTTTTTCGCCAGGCGCAAGACGTCTTGGGACACAGATGGTTAATCAATATCTTTCTTTATTTTACTGCCTTCACCTTTCGTTGTTCTCGAAATAAAATTATAGATATACTGAACGCCTCCTGCCGCCAAAATAAACACAGCAGGATGAATTATATAAGAATATCTGGGCTGCACTTCAATAGCTAGATACACAACAAAAGTTGTGAAAATTAGAAACGGAATTAAATAAGACTTTAGAGAAGTATCTTTTTTTCCCTTTCTGAATAAAAGCTTAAATGTTCCTAAAAAGGCAAGAATAAAAATATAAACCAGCATATTTCTTGTCATTTGAACAGCCCATTCTATTGCCAATGGGTATTTTTCTTTTAAATGATTGGAAAGAGGCCAATCCAATAATTCAGCGCCGTTTCTATTACTGTCCCACCAAAAGACTTCCGTTTTCTTCTTAGCCAATTCCATCAATCGAATTGGAGATATGAAAACACGATCTTTAATGATAGATATTTCCGCTTCAGAACGAGTATATCCATACTGCTCCATTCTCTCTTCTATTAACCCAGTATCATGGTTATTCACGCCTCCGCTGGTATTATAATTGGTTCCCACAACAAACTTCCATAGCGTTGCTCTATTTTCCAGACCAGCACTGCTGACACCCGTCCATATAATTGTCTGTGAGATCAATAGAGTAATCAAAAAATAAGAACCAAATAAAGCCAAGCTCCTTTTTAAAAAACGTTTGAAATTTTCAAGAGAAAATTGCCGAAACAACCCAAAGAACAAATATGCGCCTGAGCTAATCAGGAATATGATTCCTTCGGGACGTACCGCATTGCCAATCGCCCAAAAAATCCCCGCCAAAAGATATTTCAGAACCGGCTTTATACTTTGGAAGCGCTTTGCAATCAAAAGATAAAGGCCCAAGTAAAAGAAAAAGGTGGAAAAAATCTGATTATTAAGAACAGTCACATAAACAGTGGGAAACAGAAAGAAAAGATGAAACACCGCAACGATCTGTGACGATTTCTGCGAAAAGAACTCTGCGGCAATAAGATAAATCAAAACGTTGATACCTGCCGTGAGAACGCAGTTCATTAAACGGATAATCATCGGATTATTCCATATTTTTAGTAACAGGCCTTCTACAATCGCCAACCCGGTTTGAAAGGGAAACGACTGGAAATATCCATCTTCCCCAAAGCTAAAATCTCCCTTGGCGAAGGACTGCGCCGCTTCATATTGAACGCCAAAATCATTGACGATCGGGGTGTCGATAACCAGAGAAATAAATACAGTAATAAGCAGTGTGGACAAAAATAAGAATAATGAAAAATGCGGAGCGTCATAGCGATAAAATAAAAATCCAATAAAGCATAGCAGTACTACCATTGCTATGGTAACTCCGTCTACTCGAATGTAATTAGAAAAAAGGATAAAAAACAGCGTTAAAATAAAAACCGCCAGAAAAATTTTACGAAAAACATTGTATACTTTTGAAGGACGAATCTCGGTTAATTCACTCTCACGGGAAACCCATACCTTCTCGAATTTATTTTTAATACCACACTTCATTATCAGCGTACCCCTTTCAATATTTCACATTAGCAAATTAATAAAAAATTTTTATTTAAACTATTCCGCGGGGAAAACCAAATTTCTTAATTGATTATCATTCCGTTATACAAAGCCTGGAACCAATTTATCATCATCAAAAAACAGTCGTTAACATATAGGTTTATAGCTAACTATAAGTTCTACATTAGGAAAATTCTTAGCCGCTTAAAAAACTAAAGCCTTCGGGTCCTGGAGGGCGTTTCATCCCCGTCGCAGAAGCAGCCCCGATCCGACTGGAAGGAAATCACATAGATCCCGCAGCCGGAATCCCGAGCGCCTCCGGCCACCTTGGGACACCGCAGAGTCATCGCTCCCTTTTCACAGACCTCCCAGCAATAGGCGGTTCGGTTACAGCAGCTGCCCTTTTCCTGGAACCAAGCGCAGGCGGCGTTGTTGGCGCAGTGCTTGATCCCCTCGTCCTCCGCCCATTCCATGCAGACGCCTCCGGCGGCGTGGTAGTCCCCATTGGAAATCAGGATATGGGATTTTAAAATATCCTTGAACAAATGGGACCAGCTGCTGGCGGTGCCATGGTGGGGCGCTTTAAAAATATAATAAGCGTCGTAAAGCTCCTCCGCGATTTGATCAAAGGTTTCCGGAGTCGCGTCGCCGGTCATGATGATATCATCCAGGCTGGCCTCCCGGGTTCTGTGATTTTGAAACACAATGCTGGCCGTATTTTGAGCGTTGACGTATTCCTCCCGCACAGCCGGGCGGCTTAAAATTTCGATGATATTCTGAGCCGCCGGAATCAGCTGCAGGCTGGGCGCCATGGCCTCTATTTTATCCAGCAGCCTTTTGCAGCGGGAAAGAGATTCCTCCATATCCCCCAGATACCCCCGGTTCTGGGGCGACGTCAGCTGGCACAGCCGCAGGTACTCGCCGCAGAATTCGTTTTTCAAAGCCAGAAATTCCGGCGCTCCTCTGCCTAAAAAGGGCGAGGAAAGGCATACGTCGAGCTCCTCCACGATCTCGGTAAGCAGCGGGGAAAACGGATAGCCTCCCGCGGCGGGCCATAAAACATCATAGGCGACTCCCTCAAAGTCAAATTGAGACCCTCTGCTTAAGGAATACACATTGCCGATTCCCAGAGCATAATGAAGGCGTTCAAAAATCCGCAGGGCGCTGACGCTCATCTGGGAATACTCGCTCTGCCGGCCTAAAAAAGCAAATACATAAAGGGCAAACTCAATAAGCAGCGCCCTTCCCTCCCGATTGACAGAGGCCGCCGGCACAAACACCCGGTGAAAAAAGCCGTGATCCCGCTTCAGCAAATAGCGCAGGCCGCTCATATGATCCCGGTGAAAATGCGTCAGCAGGAAGGAACGCTCCTTGGCGTCGAAATAACGTGGGACGATATTGTTTTCCACATAATCCGTGACCTCCATATCCGATTCCCGGATTTTTACATTCATGGAGCCGCAGTCCACCATCAGGATATTTCCCTCCAGGCTTCCCAATACGGTACATTCTCCAAATTCCAGGTTGTGCATTTCCAGCCAATCCAACACGCTCACTTCCTTATTCTTTGGAATTTTACAAAACCCGCCTGGTGAAAACAGGCGTCTCAGCATTTTTCAGGCTGTAAGGCAGCCGTTCTTCGTCTTACGTCAAGAATCCACTCTATACCGTTTCAAAAACAGCGCCGGTTCAGCCGAGAAGCCCGGCTTTCCAAGCTATAAACGGCATCAAAGCGGCATCATAGGAAAGGGCAGGCTTCCGCCCGCCCTTTCGGCTTATTGATACCAATATTCAATCCCGTTTTCAAAAGCAAGATGCCTAAGGCCTGTAAATCCGGCCGGCTCCATAAAGAATTTTCCTTCGATAATGGTACCGTCATTTTGATACAGCACACCCCGGCCGGCAGGAGCCCCATTGATAAACTCTCCGGTATACCTATGGTCGCCCCGCAGAAGGGTCCCCCGGCCGTTCGGAAGGCCGTTTTTCAGGACGCCGGTGTAAATTCCGCCGCAAACCGGCAGTTCGATTCCATATTCCGGGCCCTTGCGGTAAGCCTCGTAAGCCGGATTTTCCGGATTCTCCGGCAGCAAGGGCATTTTTTTCGGCGCCACCTGCATACTTTTCGCCAGCTCGCCGTCCTGGTAAAGGCCTTCCTCCACCTTTTCGCCATATGGGTTATACCGGCATCCCATGCCGCCGGGCTTTCCATTTTTCATAAAGCCTTCAAACGCTAAATAAGGCTTTCCGTCAGAAAGGGAATATCGCTTCTCGTACCGCAGAACGCCATCCTGATACACACATTCCGCCAGTACCCGGCCGTTTTGAATCTCATTGATTCTTCCGTGCATCCGGTTTTGGCGGAATTCGCCCGCGTACCTGGGCTCTCCGTTTTCGTACAAAACGCCCAGGCCTTCCCGGCTGCTGCACACATAGCCGCCCCGATAGGCAATCTCGCCGTTTTGATATTCCAGTCCTTGGCCCTCAAACTGATTATGGGAGAACTCTCCCTCATATACCTTTTCCCCATTGGAAAAATACCGGCCCTGGCCCTGGAACTCGTCGTTTTCCCAATGCCCCTCGTACACCAGGTTTCCGTCGGCGTCGTAGCCCGAAAGCCAGCCTACTGGTTTCCCAGCCAGAAAGCTGCCCTCATACCGCCCGCCTCCGGGAAAATAACGGCAGCCCCTGCCGCTGTACACGCCGTTTTCAAAACCGCCCTCATACAGCTTGACGCCGTTTTTGCTGTACTCTACAGCCTGTCCATCCACCGCGCCGCTGCGGAATTGTCCCTTGATCACGTGGCCGTCCTCACGGTACCAGACGCCCTCTCCGTTCCAGGCGTTTTCCGCCCATTTTCCGGTATAGCGGACCTGGCCGTTCGGATCGTATTCAGTGCCGGTGCCGCTTCGTTTACCGTTGGCAAAGCCCCCGGAGTACAGCAGGGTTCCATCCTGGTCCACCAAGGTGCCCTTCAGCTGCTGGACGCCGTTTCTCCACTGGCCGATAAACAGGGAGCGGTCCTCCGGCTGAAAGGAAACCCCGGCGCCGCTTCGTTTGCCGTCCTCAAAATAGCCGGCGTAAACCAACCCCTTTTCCTTGCTCAGCAGGGCTCCCGGGCCTACCGGGCTGTCCTGATTCCAAAAGCCAGCGTAGCAGGAGCCGTTGCTGGCCTTAAACGAGACGCCCATACCGTTCCGGCGGTTTTCCTTCCAATCGCCGGCATAGCAAAGCTTACCTGATTTATAGTAATAGGTGCCGAAGCCGTCCCTTTGGTCGTGCAGGTAACCGCCCTCAAAGGCGGTGCCCCCATCCATCATGGCGGTGCGGCCTCTGCCCTCCCGCAGACCGTCCTCCACGCTGCCGAAGTAATAGTAGCATTCCTCCGGAGAAACGCAGATGCTCATTTTCCCCATAGCGATATAAGGACAGCCGTTCATCACGCCGTTGCACAGATCCTTCAGCTCGCCCTTTTCCGCATAGGGGGTTTCCGCGCCGCCGTCCTCCTGGGCGACCGCTTCCTTCACGGCGGGCGGGGCGATCCTGTCGCTGGCGGTGTAAGTATCGGCGCTCATTGGCTTTACCGCCACGTTATAGCGCCTGGGAGAAGGCTTCTCCTCCTCCGAAACCGGAGCCGGCTGCGCGGCGGGAACGTATTCCTGCTGCCGGCTGCTTTTCTCCGGTTCCCTCTCCTCGACCCGGTCGTACCGGTAGGCAGGCTCCTCTCCCGATCCCGCCGCTTCCGGCCCTGTGCCAGCAGCGGACACGGCCATTTTTTCCTCCGGCTTAGGCTCTTGGTAGGGATATTCGTATTCCTCGGTATATTTGACGCCGGAAGACTGTTCCGGCTCTTCCTTGTATTTTTCAAACGCCGAATCCCCGGCGCCCCATTCGTAGGAATTGTCCTCCGGCTTTTCCGGGTCAGGCTTCTGAGAAGCGACAGTGAAGCCTCCCTCTCGGTCCGGCCTGTCCTCATCCTGAGGTTCCGAGACGGCGTTCTGTCCGCCTGCTTCCTCCTGGAACACAGTTTGCGGGGCCTTTCCTCCGCCTCTCTGATATTCCTCCAGCAAGGCCTCCCGTTTCTGGGCCAGCTCCTGTTCACAGTAATAAAAATCTCCCGACTGGCTCCGGACGGTGAGCTCCGGAACCGGGACCTGATTGGACAAAAAGCTTTCCGCCTCCGGGCTCTTAGGAACCTTGCAGGGATACAGCGCCCGGGCGTCATCGTACCGCCCGGCCTTCAGCTCACGGAGCAAAAGAACGCCGTTTTCTCCTGGCTCCAATATCTCCATGGGCTGCTGCCGCAGGCGGGGAGAATAATAATCCGTCCGCTTCCAAAGATGGTCCCGGTCGTAATAAGCGATTTTGACAACCTTTTTGTTTTCGTCCTGCGTCAAAATGTGATACCCGCCGGCGGCATCCGGTTCACTGATTTCCACCTGCCGGAAGCCCTCCAGCTTTTTCCATTTCAAGGGCTGTCCCCGCTCCATCAAATAGGAGTACCGGTAGGAAACGCCGTCAGCCTCCTTCACCACTTTATTCTTTTGGCGTTTGCCGCCCGAGGTAAAGTAGGCCCTCCGCACGTCGTAAAGTCCGTCGTGATATAGCAAAGCGCCGTCGTATTTTTGATAATAGACGGTATATAGGTTCTGAAGCTGCTGTTCCATGATTTCTGCCATTTTTTAGCCCCCACTGTACGGTGTTGGTAGTTCGATATGGAATTCTTACTTACTCTTTATCATATAATAAAGCTGCGGTTTTTACAAGGTTTTTTCCCCATTTCCAGGACCCTTTCCGCTGGAATTCCGGGGCTTTTTTCTATTTTTCACCACTACGGCAACAAGAGCCGACAGAATCACCACCAGCGCCGCCAAAAGCGCTGTCTGCAAGGCCGCCGGCAAGCCGGAGTTTACATTGCTTTCCCTATGGCTTCCGGCCACCATCAGAACAGAGGATGAAGCGCCTTTCTCTTCCGACGCCTTCGACGATTTTGTCCCAGACCTCGAGGAGCCTGCTTTGGATGAACCCGTTCTGCCGGAGGCTTTGGAAGCTGTGGTTTTCACAGTCTCGCCCGCAACAGCGCCGGAAGCAAACTCCAAGCTCCAGCTTTCCGTCTCTCCGGTGAGCTTATTTGTCAGCGCCAAGGCCGTGGTCCCGGAAAAATCCGGTTCCCGGGTTCTGAACCGCAGGAGAGCCATATCCGTTTCTTCCCGCATCACGTCACTTTCCTCCGCCAGATAGATAACCGACAGCAGGCCGTCATCCTCGATCATTTCAAAGCTTCCGTTAAAGCGGTCGGATAGGATTTTACCGCTGGAAAACTCCAGGGCCTTGGGATCATAGCTGATTTCTATCCGGTAAGAATCTAAAATCCGAGTCCCGTCGGGCGCAAAACGAAGCCGCATTTCAAAGAGCCTGCCGGAGGATTGTCCGCTTTCCGCCGCCGACAGGGAAAGCTCTCCGGGCTGGATCTCCAAAGCACCGGCGCCGCCTGCAAAGAAAATCAGACATAGGAAGAGCGCCAGCACCGTTTTCCCCCTTTTACCGGAATTGCCGGTTCTTTTCATACAACTCCCCCGCTTCTCTTGAACTTACGCTCCCATTTATGGTATCATAACGCCATCGAACCGATTAAAATCGAATATGTTATCATCATAACACAGAAACTGGTATGGAACAATAAGGAGGAGAAAAATGCCACAATTTTTGACAGCATCGTCTCAAACACCGGAGGAGCTCGCCACCCACTTCAGCTCTTTTTGGGATTCCTTTTTAGAATGGGGCAAGTCCTATCTGCCGCGGCTGGTTGCCGCCATTGTGATCCTGCTGGTAGGCTGGTACTTGGTAAAATGGATCTGCCGTTCCGTGAAGAAGGCCATGTCCCGCGGGAAAACCGACGCGGGCGTGACGTCCTTTGTGAATTCCGCTCTAAAAATCTGCCTGTGGATCGTCCTGCTTCTGGTAGTGGCCGCTCAGCTCGGCCTGCAGATCAATTCCATCATTGCCGCGTTAGGCGCCGCCGCGGTGGCCATCGCCCTGGCGGTGAAGGACAGCCTCTCCAATGTGGCCAGCGGCATTCTGATTATCATCACTAAGCCCTTTAAGGTAGGAGATTATATTGAAATCGAGGGGCTGGAGGGCACCGTTTACAAAATCGAGCTGATGTTTACCACACTGATCACCGCGGACAATAAAAACGTGATTCTGCCCAACTCCCGGGTTTCCGCCAACAACGTGGTAAATTATACCGCCCAGGAAACCCGCAGGCTGGATCTGAATTTTTCTATTGGCTACAACGATGATATCCAGCAGGCCAAAGGCATCCTTCAAAGGCTGATCGACCAGGATCCGAGGGTTGTCCGCCGGGAGGAAAGCATTATCGGCGTTTTCAGCCAGGATGAAAGCGGCGTGACGCTGGCTTTGAAGGTTTGGTGCAATACTTCTGATTACTGGGATCTCCATTATGCCCTGGAGGAACAGGTAAAGCTTGCCTTTGACCAGGCCGGCATCACCATTCCTTATCCTCAAATGGACGTGCATCTGGTTCCCTGAGCGGATCGGCCGTTGAATCATAAGATCAGCCGCAATCCGAAAGGCTTCTGATTTTAGCTCTTTTTTCCTGATTTTGTCCTGCCGCTCAATGATTCAAATAGAGACGCCGCCCGCCTGCCATAGACGCACGGCCGGATTTCGAGTTTTTCGTTTTTCTAGGCGGCAAAAAATTTGGAAAACAAAAACGGCGGTTCCCGGATTTTCCGCCGGCCGCCGTTTTTTCAGTGTGCTTTTTCTAAAACAAGTCTATACAACAAACTACTTTATGAATTTTCGGCAAGTGCTCCTTACAGATATTTTCTGGGATGCCGGGCGATAAAGCTTTGCATTCCCAGGCTGTGGGCCTCAATTACGTCGTCGCACCATTGGTCAAATTCCGGGTTAGGAATCTGCACCTCCGGATGGGACAGCACATAATCGGCGGTCCGGCGCACACCCTGATCGTACCGGATTTCCGCGTGAAAACCTGGCACCAGCCGCTTCAGCTTGCTGTTGTCAAACATGACGCTGACGCTTTTATCCCCCAAAAGCGGACCCTCCAGAGAAGGATCGCAGGCGATCAGAAAATCGCTGGAAATATGCACCAGCCTCGCTTCCACGCCCAATGCCTGAGCGCTTAAACGGTATATCTGATTCCAGGTCAGCACCTCGTCGGTGGTGATCTGCACCACCTCCCCGACGGCATGGATGTTTCCCATCAGCCCGATAAAGCCCTTGGCGAAGTCCTGGTTATGGGTCAGGGTCCACAGAGACGTGCCGTCTCCCGGAACGATTACCGGTTTTCCCTGCCGCATGCGGCAGATCACCTGCCAAAATTCCGTATCGCCGCCAATGGCAAAGGGCATCATCTTTTCATAGTAAACGTGGGCGGGCCGAACGATCGTCACCGGAAAGCCGCTGCTCCGGTTTTCCGCCATCAGCAGCTCTTCGCAGGCGATTTTGTCTCTGGAATACTGCCAATAAGGATTTTTCAGCGGAGTGCTTTCCGTAATCACTGGGCTCATCAGCGGCTTTTGATACGCCGACCCGGTTCCGATAAAGAAATACTGGCCGCATTTTCCCCGGAAATAACCTAAATCCCGCTTTACCTGCTCTGGTGTAAAAGCGATAAAATCCGCCACCACGTCAAAAAACTGTCCCTCCAACAGCTTTTCCACAGCCTCTCTGTTGTCGATATCGCCGGTCCAGACCCTGACGTTTTCCGGAACCTCCATCGCCCGCTTGCCTCGGTTTAAGATGGTCAGCTCCCAGTCCGCATTTTCTGCCAGCGCCCTGGTGATCCCGGAACTGATAATTCCGGTGCCGCCGATGAATAACGCTTTCAACATACCTCTCTCGCTTCCTTTCCAAATAATTCAGCCGCAATTGCTATTTCATTATACAGGAAGCAGCTTTCAATTGCCAGACCCCTCCTGAAATATTTTGATCACATTGGCAACCTCCTCCTGGGTCTGACTGGTATCCATGTAATCCCAGGAATACAGCATAATCCCGTCGCATCCCAGGCTGCGGGAATATTCAATCTCCCTTTGCAGAATATCGGTTTTGCCGTTCCAGGTTCCGCTGTCCGCGTCCTCTGAGCCCGCCTTATACACCGCGAGGCCTATATACAGCTTCACCCCCTCGGCAGTGGTCATCTGCCGCCATTGGTCGGCGGTTTGATTAAACGGGAGCAGCGGATGGTCGAAATTCACATAAATCTGGGGGCATAGGTAATCCACATATCCCTTTTGGCTGGCCCAGGTTTCTACATCCGCCCCCATATTCAGATCGTTGGTTATATTTCCTTGCGGGGAAATTCCAAACTGGACCTGGGGATTGATGGATTTTATGGCGCTGTACACACCGGAAACCAGCGTGTTGATATTCGCAATGCGCCACTGAGGCAAGGTCAAGGGAACTCCCTCCCCTACGGACTCGGTATAGGCTTGATAGGCTTTCTCGTCGAACGCCCCGTCAGAGGTGGGATAAAAATAATCGTCAAAATGGATGGCATCCACCGGATAGTTTTCCACGATCTCCCGGATACCCTCGATAATTTTTTCCCGCACCTCCGGATACGCCGGATTAAAATATTTCCCTTCCTCCCAATCCACCACCCAGTCGTCATTATTAGGATCGCTGTCCTCCCTCCACTGGGTATACAGATGATCCGGAGCCAAAATACTAGGCGTCCCCTTTGACTGAATCCGCAAAGGGTTCAGCCAGGCGTGAAACTGCATTCCAGCTTCGTGGGTTTTCCTCACCATATATTCCAGCGGGTCAAAGCCCGGATCGCCTCCCTGAGTTCCGGTAAGCAGATGGGACCAGGGATAAATCTCAGAAGGGTACATAGCGTCTCCAAAGGGCCTCACGTGGACGATCAGGGTGTTTAAGCCATACTCCTTAGCCTGGCTGACAATTTCATCAAAGGCTTTTTGAAACGCCTCCTGTCCCTGCCCTATTTTAGATTGGTCCAGAGAAAGATAGGGCACCCACACAGCCCGCATCTCTCCCTCCAGAACGATCTGCCCGCCTGGAGGCTGTTCGGCCTGGGATTCTTCCCCGGCCGGCGTGTTGACCAGTTGATCGGAGGCTGTCTGAGAGGCGCCGGAGGCGGCCGGTTTTTCGCTGGAGGAGTTTTTTTGAAAAAAATGGACGGCCAGTACGGCTCCGGCCAGCAGCAGAATCGCGAGCAGGGTGGGCGCTAATTTTTTCATGTTCATACATTCACCTAATTTCAAAGGAGTGTTTTGTTTGTTCCCATTTTTTATCGGGCTCCTGGTTTGGCTCGCAGCGGTCAATTTTGCCGCCGCGGTCATAACAATATATGATAAACATCAGGCAAAAATCAACCGTTGGCGTATTTCGGAAAAAAGTTTACTTTTTCTTTCCATTCTGGGAGGAGGTCCCGGTATGTACTTTACTATGAAAATAATCCGTCACAAAACCAAAAGGAAAAAATTTATGCTTGGGATCCCGTTGATCGTACTCGCCCAAATTTTGCTCGCCGCGGCATGGTTCATTGGGCTTGATCCTGTTTCCAAATTTTAAACGCCGTTTTTCGCACATAACGCAGGCTTCCTTTCCGCAAACTAAAGAAAGCGTATGAGAAAGTTTGCCGCTGTCTTTCCTCTCAAGGAAGCCAGCCTTCCAGAGAACAGGCTTTTGGCCCAGCCTGTGAGATTTGAATTTGGCTTCACCGTGCTGCCATTTAACGTCATAGGCGCAAGGCCCGCTGAAATCATTGCGAATCTCTAAGCAAACTCTCTGAAACCGTATGCGAATCTTACGACGCGAGGAGCTTTTTTATGGATCAAATTGATAAGCAATTAGTACGGAAAAACTCAAAAATCAACGACCATTTATTAGAAGAATTGGATACGGTAGCCTCCGCTACTGAATGTACCGGCTTAATCCCCACACCGCCTCTGTCGGAAAGCGAGGCGGAAGCTTATACCGACATTTATACCATTCCCAAGCCGGAGAACAGCCGGAATAATGGACTGCAGCAGATTGAGAAGAAGCCGCACGGAAAAAACAGATAATGGCCGGATAGTTTTATTTTATCACAAACTGTTTTGATTTCCACTAGAAAAGCCTGGCGGCAATGCCGCCAGGCTTTTCTAGTCTTTAAGAATTGTGCAAATTGCCTGTAAGCTTATACAGGAAAATTCTCCTTCCAGCTTTTCCTGCTGCAATGGGTGGGATTGGATCTTCTCTGCCGTCCGGTATCCAAAAGATAATGGCAGCACCAAATCCCATCATTTTTTCCACAGATCGGCTTATAGTGTACGCATCCTTCGCAGCTTCTTCGATTCATCTCGCACTCCCCCAGTATTTTAAGTTTAATCATCTGGCTTCACCCGTCAAGCTCCGCCTTGGTTGCATTTTTATGGACGGTAAAAAAGAACGCAAAACATAGAATTTCAATTTCGTTTCTTCAGCAGGACGAAACAAAAGTTATGTTTCTTTTTTGGGATATTTATAGTATAATCCTTTTTGAATGGTGTGTCAACCCATATGAGCAACATTTTTTAAAAAATGTTGCAATTCGGAAACAAAGGAGGTATACTATATTCATAGGCAGAAACAAGCCATCATTATGAAAGGGAGTTGATTTCACGGTGGAACAGGAGCAAAAAATCATGATGGAGCGCTTAAAGCGGCGCCGCAAAGAACTGGGATACAGTTATCAGGATTTGGCTAATCTCACGCAGATGAGCAAATCCACCTTACAGCGGTATGAAACCGGAGGAATCAAAAATATTCCTCTCAGCAAGCTGGATGTGCTATCCCAGGCTCTCGAAACCTCACGGGAGTGGCTCATGGGTTGGGATGAAAAAAAGGAAGCCTCCTCCGCTTCAAGGCAAAGCGACGGCTTTTTCCGCTTAAAGAAAGGGTTGGAGCCTTATCAGCTAAGCGAAGAAGACGCGGATTTTTTAATTGCGGTTTTTGAAGCCCACAAGCAAAAAAACACATAAGGTCGGTGGCAATATGGGCGGTACCAAGCGGGAACTATATAGATTTATTGATAGGCTGAGAATACAGCTTGGCGTGAAGCCGCTTTCTCAGCCTATTGATACTATAGCCTTTTGCCGCAGTCAAAAAAACATAGAATTGGTTTATCATCCTTTTTCCACATCTGGTTTTTGCGCCGCGGCCCTTCTGGGGGAAAAAGGGGATACCATAGTGCTTAATGCCCGCCACAGCGTGGAGGAGCTGAATTTTGACTGCGGGCATGAGCTGATTCACCTTACAAAGCACCGGGGACTAGGCCTCTCTTCCTTTCACTGTTTTGACACCTTAAAACCGAAGCAGGATCCTTTTATCGAATGGGAGGCCAATGAGGGCGCCGCCGAGTTGACGGTGCCTTACCGCAGTTTTCTCCCGCTGCTGTCAGACGCCTATCCTCAGCTCCGCACCTGGCAGGATATGGACTTTCTCCGCTATCGCTTGGCGCGTAGATATCAGGTGACGGAAACGGTGATCGCTTATCGCATGGAGTCCTTAAAATATGAATTTTTTCAATATCTAAGCGGCACTCCCTTAGAGAATCTCCACTTCCTTTCCCGCCGTGAATTGAGCAAGCAAGGCGTATCCATTCTGTCTCTCAATGAATTAGAGGATCGGTTCACCAAATTTCAGGAGCCAAACCAAAGCCTAAAAAACACCGCGCTGCTTCGGCAGCGATGATTGTTACCAAGGTGCGTTCCGTTTTTTGGGGGAAAGCACTCCAAAACAATCCTTTTACCGTTAAATTCTCCAGGAAAAATAGTTGCTTTTTCATTTTCCCTATGCTATAATAATTTTCGTTCGGCTGGTGTGGCGGAACAGGCAGACGCAAGGGACTTAAAATCCCTCGGTAGCAATATCGTACCGGTTCAAGTCCGGTCACCAGCACCATCAGGCTGAGTCTGGACGCAATTTGCGTTCGGGGCTCAGCTTTTTTCTTTTGCCCTGCCGCCCGCGCTTGCAGTAAGCATCTTTTGTCAGCGCTTCCCAGGCTGAGCCTGGGCGCAATTTGTATTCGGACTCTTTTTATTTAGTAAAATACTCGCGCTGAAACCGGGTATCTAATTTGTCAACGTTTCCTAATCCGGGTGTCTATGAAGGCACCCGGATTTTTTATCTGCATTCTTTACAGGACAGACTTTCTACCTCTAGCTGAAAAACAGCCACCTTATCCAGCTCCCGGGAAGAAAAATCCCAGTCTTTTTTGCCTGTACTATGATGCAGAATACTTTTCAGTGCCTCTATTTTATCTCTTTCCCTCTTGAGAATGGTAACCCTTCCTGTACCAATCACGCTTTGATACCTGGAAGTATACTCGCATGCTTTTTTCCCCCGCACCAGCTGTTGATTGGTATCCAGTTCAAATCCTACTGTGGGGCTTTTTTCTGTTAAGCGGTATTTTCTACCTTCTTTCGCACCGTGAAAGTAAAATACACGCCGCCCATTATTCTCATAATATCCAAAATCCAGCGGGACAATGTATACTTCGCCGTTGTCATAAAATCCAAGTCTGCAGCATCGGCATGATAAAATAATTTCCCGAATTTTTTGACTGTCTGTTACTTCTCTGTCTTTTCTTCTCATAAGCCGTAAAGCCTCCGTTTCATGATCATTTACAGGATACCAGATACCTAATATATTTTAAACCGCTTCTAGGCAAAACACCATCGGTATTTTGTTTTCTTTCCCAAATTCTGCTTGACATAAGTACGAAATCGTACTATAATACCATTTGCTATAAGTACGAAATCATACTTATCACAGGAGGGATACGATGAAAGCGCCAATCCAAGGGCATGAGTCAAGAGAGTTTAACCGCATGTATAAAGAGGTTGATGAGCTATATCACGAGGTTGCCCTAAAGTCTGGTCTTTCCGACACTTCATTTCTTGTTTTGTTTTCCATTGTGGAATTGGGCGACGGCTGTCTGCAAATCGATATCGCGAACCGATATTTTATCAGCAAGCAAACGATCAGCTCATCAGTCAGAGCCTTAGAACAAAAAGGCTATCTCTATTTAAAGCATGGGAAAAAGCGTGATATGAATCTTTATCTTACTGCCGAGGGCGAACGGTTTGCGGCAGATTACATCATCCCATTAATGGAACTGGAGAGCAACGTGTTCTTATTAATGAGCCCGGAGGAGCGCGACGGACTTCTGCGTCTGACCCGTAGGTACACAGAGCTGCTGAAGGAAAAAATAAATCAGCTGCTTTCCCAAAAATAAAATTCACGATTATATTTAGAGGCAAAAATCAATCTGTCCGCTTAAAATTGGGGGATCTGTCTCTTTTTGCGATTTTCGACAGCACATAGAGAAAACACAAAAGCATTTACTCCCATCCAGTCATCTTCACCGCGCACCAATCGGAGCCATTTCATAAAATCAGTCGATACGGCAACACACATTCATATTTAATTTAGGAAAGGAAAGCTATGAGAATACAACTATCCGATCACTTTTCTTATAAGCGGCTTCTGCGTTTTGTTCTGCCGTCTATTTTAATGATTATTTGCACCTCGGTTTACAGCATTGTCGATGGCTTCTTCATCTCAAACTTTGTAGGGAAAACCCCTTTCGCCGCCATCAATCTGATTTATCCAGTGCTGATGGCCGTAGGTACCCTGGGATTTATGGCCGGAACTGGAGGCAGTGCCATTGTATCCAAAACTTTAGGAGAAGGCAAGCCGGAGAAAGCAAACCAATACTTTTCTCTTTTGGTGTATGCTACCCTTGCCTTCAGCATCTTGATATCGGTCGTAGGATTTATATTTATCCGGCCCATCGCCATCGTGCTGGGAGCGGATGGTATTCTGCTGGATGACTGCGTTCTCTACGCCAGGATCTTATTCTGCTCTATGCCCGCCTTTATCTTACAATACCTATTTCAAAGCTTTTTCATTGCCGCCGAAAAGCCAGGTCTAAGCTTAAAACTGAATATCATCGCTGGTTTGACCAATGCCGTGCTGGATTATCTTCTTATCGCAGTCTTTCCCTTTGGGCTTGCCGGAGCGGCAGCCGCCACTGCCGCAGGACAATTGATCGGCGGCATTTTTCCTATTATTTACTTCGCAAGAAAAAACGGCAGCCCCTTACGGCTTACGAAAGCCAAATTTAATGGCCGTGTGCTGGCATCCGCCTGCGCCAACGGTTCCTCTGAAATGGTTACTAATCTTTCCGCGTCTGTTGTGAGCATTCTATATAATTTTCAGCTGATGAGCATCGCAGGAGAAAACGGCGTGGCGGCTTATGGCGTTATCATGTATGTAAACATAATTTTTATGGCAATTTTTCTGGGCTATTCTATTGGCAGCGCTCCGATCGTAAGCTACCACTATGGCGCGGAAAACCATACAGAACTGAAAAGCATGTTTCGCAAAAGCTTAATCTTGCTGACCGTTTCAGGAGTCATTTTAGTGGTACTCTCAGAGCTTGTAGCGCGTCCTCTGGTGATGATCTTCACCAGCTATGATCCGGAACTGCTGGATATGACCGCCAGCGGTTTCCAGCTTTATGCCCTGGCGTTTCTTCCTATGGGTTTCAACGTATGGGGCTCGGCTTTTTTTACCGCTTTAAACAACGGAGCGGTTTCCGCCTGCATCTCCTTTCTTCGCACTCTGGTTTTCCAGATTATTGTGGTTCTCACGCTGCCGATTCTTTTGGGTATTGACGGTATTTGGCTTTCCATCGTAGCAGCGGAGCTCCTGTCCCTAGCGGTCACCGTTTCTTTTCTCTTGGTCAAAAGAAAACGGTATCAATACGCGTAAATTAATTCTCTGTGAAAATGTCCCTAGCAGTCCTTCTAAAAGCCACAGGAGCTTTTTACCATAGAAACGAGCGGACAAGGCCAATACACCCCCATTAGCAGGATAAAAGGACTCGGGTTTTAAAGATATTTGCGACAAAAAGGAAGGCGCAAAATCGGGTCTCTGCTTAAACAGACTGCGATCTCATTCTATTGCGGTTCCGCGCTCACTCAGACGTAAAGCAGAGAGCGAAGATTTCCGCTTGCGCTGTTCGGTTATTTCGGCACCAGAAAAAGCAAAAATTTTTGAAGTATTTACACCTGCTCTTACTCGTCCTGCTGGCTGTGCACAAACGATTTCCCATTTACAGATCCCTTTGGCCATTGAAATAAACTATTCTGCTGCAGGCGTTTTCAATTGGCTTGGAATACTGAGGGCTTTCAATGGATTTTGGGGGCAGTTCCGCCAATCATACTTTATAAAAATATAAAGGCCTCCAGACACAGTGCCTGGAGGCCTTCCATTTCTCTTAAATTTTCGTCTCGGAAAGGATCATTTCCGCCTGATTGGCTACCGTTTGGCTGATGCTTTCTTCTCTGCTTAAAAACTCTAGAACCGCGTCCAATACGGCGATTTCCTTTAAATGAGAATAGGTTTTATAATAGTCAAAGTTCTGCTCTTCAAATACGGAAAGCAACAGGCAATCTGCCAGCTTGGTCATCGGAGAATATTCATAGCCTGTCACTGCGATTGTTTTCAGCCCCTTCTCCTTCGCCAATTCCAGAGCCTGCACTACCTGCTTTGAGCTGCCCGATTCTGAAATAGCGAACACTACATCCTCCGGCTCAGCCAAATTGATATGGTTGAAAAAATATTCAGGCAGATCATTATAGGTGCACCGTATGCCTAAGCGGCCCAGACGGAACCCCATATACCTGGCCAGGTGGGTTGTATTGCCGGTTGCCACCACATGAACATAACCCGCAGATTTTAAAAGGTTCACGCATTCTTTCATGGTTTCATCGGTGATGTGCTTTCCAATTGCGGAAATTTTTCTGGCGTAGCTCTGAAACAGCCCCGCGGCAGTTTGATCCTCCCCCTCGTTTTCTTTCCGAGAGTACCCCCCCATAATTCTCCCCAAATCTCTCGACAGGGTAATGCGAAACTGATAGTGGCCCTGAAATCCGATCCGTTTGCAAAACCGAATCACGGTCGCGTCGCTGACGCCGCTTAAATTCGCCAGCTCTGACACATTAGCGTTGACCGCTCTTTCGGGGTTTTCCAAGACGAAATCGGCAACCTTTCTCTCGGCCATGAAAATTTGATTATACTTTTCCCGGATCATTTCAACAACGGTTTTTCCTTCTGAAAAGTCCATCAAATTCTCCTCCTTTCTAATTCCACTCCTTCCTGGAGCCTACCAATAAAACCCTGTAAAACAGCGTTTCTCTGCTTTACAGGGTTTTACGATATGGAGACGGTTCTATGTAAGTCTCTATTGGTTATCAGCGGTACAAAGCAGCTTTGCCGTCAGCCTGGAAGAGCTCGATCTTATGATAAGCAGTTTCCTTCATCGCGGCGATGCAGGCTGGCTGAATTACATTAGGCTCTCTCAGGCTCTCATCCTTCAGGACCTCACGCATTTTCTCATAATAGGCAACCTTAATGTCGCTGGAAATATTGATCTTATTCACGCCCAAGGTCACAGACTGGCCGATTTCAGCATCGGGGTTGTTGGAGCCGCCATGGAGAACCAGCGGAATAGACACCTTGCTCTTGATTACTTTCAGCAGGTCCAGCTTCAATTCCGGCTTCATGCCCTTCGGATAGATACCGTGAGAGGTGCCGATGGCAATCGCCAGGGTGTCCACGCCGGTAGCTTCTACAAATTTAACAGCCGCGTCGGGATCGGTATAAATAATGGTATTGGCGCCGGCTTCAGCCTGAGCGTCAGTAGAGCCGATGGTACCCAGCTCGCCTTCAACAGAAACGTTAACAGCGTGAGCGGCCTCGGCAACCTTTTTGCAGACAGCGATATTATCTTCAAAAGAGAGGCTGGATCCGTCGATCATCACAGAAGTAAACCCGCTCTGGATTGCCAGCATCACCTGTTCAAAGGTAGCGCCATGATCCAAATGAATGCAAACCGGAACCGTAGCCTTATGGGCTTTTTCAATGATGGCTTTCACGATTTCAGTGCCGGTATGCTTTAACTCGTCGGGATGAATGGCGATAATCACAGGAGCCTGCTTTTCCTCGCTGGCCTCGAAGATACCGTTCATCATGGAATAATCGCTGATGTTAAACGCCGGTACCGCGAACTTGTGCTCATTGGCAACTGCCAGCAGATCCTTCATGTTCATTAACATTTAAAACCAACCTCCAAAATATTTAAAATGATATCATTGAGCATCCATTGACAGATGCCGCTTACCTTAAGCAACAGAACTGAACAAAAAGCATTCTTTCTTCTTTTTTGCAAGATGTCAACCAATTAAAGAAATATTATTTCTCTAGATTAGTTGAAAAAACGTTTTTAAACTTGTTTCCACTTGAAATCCTCTTTACAATTCCTTATTATAAAACAATATTTCATAAAGTCAAGCTTTTTTCTAAAAAATATAAAATTTCATTTCTTTCAAAAAATTATATTTCTTGAAATCCTCTTCTTTTACCTTTTAGCCAGGCTTGGGCCGCTTCTAAAATCCAATAATAAATCACTGAAATCTCTCCGGCGCCTATAAGGTCATTTCCCGCAGAACAAGGAACTCCAAAAAAAGAGGGCTCGTTCTGCTTACGGCGCAATCCGGTGGCAGGCGAACCTTCTAAACGTAAAACGGTAACGCAAGCAGAGCGGTACGATAAGAAAATTTTAGCAGGGACGGCTGATTTCCGGCCCTGCCTCGTTTCTTAAAGCACCGCTCTCAAAGCCTGGCTCTCCTTTTAGGAGGGCCGGCCCTTCTCCATTGATTCGGGAAACCACCGGTTCAGCCGAGGGAAGCACTCCGCAAAAAGCTTGCTTGGCAGGCATCAGGCAAAAGCTGCATACAATCCGCTTACTCGGCTTGGCAGATAGTTTGACCGAAGCAGCCTTCTTACACTCTTGCAGCCCCAGCTCGGTTCGCCAGCCTGGCCTTTTGAAGCGCCAGAACCAACAAAGGAATCAGAGCAAGCTGGATAACAATGCCCGGAATCGCTTGCAGGAAGGAAGCGGTAAGCCACATTTCCATGGAATATTTTCCCGCATTGAAAATTAAGGCGTTCAAGACGCCGTTGATAATTCTCCCACAGATCATTGCGCCGATCAGCGCCGTATAAAGGTTCAACAAATTCCATTTTGTCCGGATTACTCGGATGAGTATGCCGGACAACATCCCATATGCCGCCAGCTCACAAAGCATGCTGGGCAGCATCGCAGTGGGCGGCATTCCCGTAAAAAGATGGGAAAGCAGCGGCGCTAAAATACCGCATCCCAAGCCGTACACCGGACCGCACAGCAGCCCGCACAGCAGCACCGGAATATGCATAGGCAGGAAAACCTTTCCCGCATCCGGAATCATATGGAACGCCATGGGCAGCACAATCGCCAAAGCCACACACATTCCTGAGGTCACTAAATTTTTTGTCTGCTTCATTAAAATCCTCCTTGCCAAAAATAAAAAGAAGATACCCGCTTTCTTCTGAAAGCAGATATCTTCCTGATATCCGAAATTTAAAATATAAAATGAATGATAGGATCAACATGGACAAAATCATAACCAATGAAATGATTGCTCCGCCTGGCTTCTGCCAAGACCGCCGGCTTCCTGCCAGCTGTATGAACATTTAAATTATATTAAAAAGCCCTTCTGATGTCAATAGGCCCCGCTGTTCACAGCTTTAAGAATCAGCGCTACCGCTTCTTCAATCAGCTCCGCGACCGGCCTTCCCCCTGTACCAATCACAATATTATCGCATTTATTAACAGGAATCAAAATTTTCTTCGCCAGGCTCTGTCCCACCGCGGCCGCCATCCTTGGCGTGACCTCTCCCATCAAAGCATCGGCAATCACGATGCCGATAGGCCCCGCGATAATATCCGCCCTTCGGCAGCCCACTACCACAGCGTTTTCACCGGTAGCCGCTGTTCTCACACCGCCTTTCATCATATTCACCGTAGCCGCGCTGTTGGTTCCTGCTGCCGTCAGCTCAATCCTGGGATCCTGCCCAATAGCCTCCGCCAGCTGCTTCCCGATTCTGCCTCCCTGTCCATCAATAATTAATACCCGGCACCGATTATCTCCCATAGCTTCAACGCCTCCGTTTCCATCATTCGTGAATTGATTGATTTTGGTATATACTAAAGCACAAGCGTAAAATACGATTCCTATGGCTGACAGTATTATTGCTTTAAATATTATAGCATCCAGCCTGCCAAAAAGGAATCTCCGTTCTTTAAGATTCGACAATTTTCTTACCGAAAAGATTTTCGCTATTGGCACAAGGTATATTTTATGCTACAATTTATCTGTTAAATTATCGATTTTTTTAAGTGTTCCTTGATTTTGATTCCCGGAGGACTACAAGACATGATATTGAAACATAGATCGCTCTGTATTTTTTTAGTATTCGCTTTCCTTGGCACGCTGCTTGCCGGCGCCGGCATCACCGCAAAAGCCAAGGGAATTCCAAGCTTATGGGACGGGACTGTAGACACCTCTTGGTACGATCCCAACGTTCCGCAAAAGGAATATGCCATTTCTTCCGCTCCACAGCTGGCTGGCCTTGCCCAATTGGTGAACCAGGGAAATTCTCTGGAGGGCACAACGATCCGTCTGCATTCAGATCTGGATTTAGCCGGCCACAACTGGATTCCCATTGGGAACCAGCTGGAGGCGGAGGAAGGGAAAATGGCCGCTGTATTCAGCGGCACCTTTGAGGGCAACGGACACATAATTTCCAACCTGACCATCGGTTCCCAGTCCTCGCCCTATGAAGGCTCCTGCGCCGGACTGTTTGGCTCTGTTAACGGCCATATTTCTAACCTAAGCCTAGAGAACGCATCGATCTTTTTTAGTCCAAAGGCACAGGGAGGGCAAGCCTATGCGGCCAGCGCCATTCTATGCGCTTATCTGGGGGAATCCGGATCTGTGGACCACTGCCTGGCGGCCAATTCTTCGCTTTCCGCCGTCAGCCTGCCCACCAGCCGGTTGCTTGCCTCGGGCGGCCTGGTGGGAATCTGCTATGGAAAGATCAGCAGTGCCTCTGTCCGGGAGGGAAGCTTGTCTGACCCTAATGGGTTTGGGACGCTCGGAGGCTTGTGCGGCGCGGCAGGTCCCGGCTCTGTTTTAAAGCTATGTTCCTCCTCCGGGGAAATCTGTGGAATCGAAAATGCCGTTGCTTCCTTCGCCGGCGGCCTTCTGGGCGCTGCCCTGGGAGATAACGGAAAAAACGCCGCTTCTGTCCAGCGGTGCTGCGCTCAGGGCACGGTAACCGGCGGCACCTGGTCCGGCGGCTTGATTGGAAACGCCTCCAATACTGTGGTTGAAAACTGTTACACTACTGTTACGGTAAAGAACGCCGTATATGGCGGCGGTTTTCTCGGTATAGGCGGAGACGCCTCCACCAGTGGCAAAATTTCCAATTCTTACACATTCGGACAAGTCTCCGATTGTTTCCTTTATGGAGGCGCTTTTACCGGCAGTCAGAAGGAAAGCCTGGAGAAGCTTTCCGGCTGCTATTATTTGGCGCCCAGTCCCGCTCCGCTTCCAGAGCGAAACGCCGGTGCCTCCGCGAAGCCTTCTGAATTTTTTCATTCTGAAGCCGCTTTGATTTTATTGAATCACAGCAGCGATGGGCCGTGGACCGCCGGTGAGGAATATCCTTACTGCGGCGCCGAGAGGGCGGATTACTCTGCGGTGGAGCAAGCCGCCGCTTCTATTCCTACGGATCTCAACAATTATACGGAGAAAACCGTAGCTAGCCTGAATCAGGCCATCGACCAGATTTTATACAGCTGCACCTTAGCGGAGCAAGCTGAAGTAGATTCCATGGCCCAAACAATCGAAGCCGCGGCCGCCGCTTTGGTTTTACGGCCCGCCGACTATATGCTGGTGGAGGAGGCGCTGGCCATGGTTCCACAGGATCTGAGCGTTTATACCAAAGAAAGCGTAGCGGCTTTGACCGACGCGGTGGAAACGGTTCCCCGCGGTCAAACAGTTCTAAACCAGGCTGAGGTGGACTTGGCGGCTCACGCTATTGAGCAGGCGGTAATAGGCTTAATTCCCCTGGAAGGCGGGACTGAAAATAAATTTGCCAATCAGCCGGAAGGCGAAGAACGTCCGGAAACAGGAGATTTTGATCTCCTGCCGATTTTTATTTCACTGCTGCTTTCCGCCGGCTTGCTTTTAGTAGGCTGGTTGGCCAAGAAGAAAAAGAAAGCTCGGGCATAAACGCTTTTTAGTCCGCTAGGCGCTTTCAAAGAATCCGCAGGGTAAGAAAGTATTTTTAATTTCTTTGATTTTTTATCATTGGTATTTACAATAGGCCGGCATGCCATAGGAACGCTCCCTAAAAATTTAGCAACAGACGGAAAAGGTCCCGGGGATATCCCTCGGGACCTTTTCCGTCTGATTTCAAGTATTTCCATAGCTGCTTACCAACAGCAATTTATTATTCTTTGATCGCACCGGCGGTCATGCCGGAAATAATGCTCTTATTAAAAACGAAGTACAGAATCAGCAGCGGTAAAAGCGTTAAGGCGATAGCCGCAAAGGTGCAGCCCCAGTCCACCTTTCCATATTCCCCGACAAAATCCTTCAACCCTACTGGTATGGTTCTCATACTTGTGCTGAGCGTGAAGGTATTGGCAAACACAAACTCATTCCACACAGAAATAAAGTTCACGGTAGCCACCGTCATAATGGTATTTTTAGACAAAGGAAAATAAATAGAGAAAAACGATCTGGGCACGCTGGCGCCGTCGATAATAGCCGCCTCAAGCATCGAGTTCGGTATGTATCGGTAAAACGCCGTAAATAAATAAATTGACAGCGGCAGACAAAATCCGATCTGGGGCAGGATCAGGGAAAACCAGGTGTCAAGCATTCCAACAGATTTATAGATAATAAACAGGGGAATCAAAGTAATATGGATGGGGATGGTGATTCCCGTCAAAAAATAGCTGAGAACCGCCCCGTGCGCCTTAAACCGCAGTTTTTCCAGAGCAAAGCCCGCCGTACTGCTGAACAAAATGACCAGCACCATAGTGATGATAGTAACCACGGCGCTGTTGCGAAAATATAGGAGCAAATCCGCCTTTTTTATCGCATTGATATAATTTTCCGTAAAGATCGGGTCTGGAAAAGAAAACGGGCTGCTCCGCTGGACGTCGGCGGGAGATTTCAGGCTGGTGATGATCATCCAAATGATCGGGTAAAGCTGATAAATTAAAAATAGAATCAAAACTAAATAAAAAATGATCCGCACCGGCGAAAATTTCTTTTTACGCATTAAGATGCCTCCTCTTCCTTTCATTGGCGCAGGCCGAATCAAAGAGAATTCCTTTGCACACGGTTGGCGATCTTTCTGATCAGCATAACGGCGATCATGCTCTCCACCACCAGAAACAGGGCAATCGCGCTGCCGTAGCCGTATTTAGCGCTGGTGAACGCCACCTTATACATATAGGTCGCCACCAGCTCAGAGGAATACCCGGGGCCGCCGGAGGTGGAAATAAAGATAATATCAAAGGCTTTCAGGCATCCGTTAACCACCATAACCAGCGCTACCACAAATACCTCGCTCATCAGCGGCAGCTTGATCTTCCAGAACATTTTCCAGGCGGAAGCCCCATCCATAACGGCGGATTCCAGCACATCCTCGGAAATGGTAATCAAACCGGAATAAATGATCACCATGAAAAGCGCCATATGCCAATAGCTTTCCACGAGAGACACGCTTCCCAGGGAGGTCGCCGCATTGCCCAGCCAGGCGGTTTTCAAGCCTCCTAGGCCAACCAATTCCAGCAGGCTGTTTACCACTCCATCCGGATCCACACTAAAAAATTTCGACCAAATCTTTGCCACTGCGACACTTGCCAGAATTACCGGTGTGAAATAGAGGGTTTTAAACACTTCCCGGCCTTTTCCTACATAGGTCAGCAGAACGGCTACGAAAGCGCCTACGAAAAGCTGTCCTACAACATTAATAGCCACAAAAATCAGATTGTTCACCACGCTCTGGACAAAGTTCTTATCCGAAAACATGTCCGCGAAATTCTCCAGGCCGACAAACCTCATAGCGGAAACCCCATTCCAGGAGTATAGGCTGTAGACCATCGACCAAATGATAGGCACAAACACTGTCGCCGTGAAGATCAGCAGCGCGGGCAAAAGAAACAAAAGAATCCATTTTTTGCTTCTAAGCATTTTATCCATAACAACATCTCCTCTCCTTTATTCTCGATGAAGCCCGGTAAAGGAAATCAATTCCTGATAGTCAGGCAGCGTTCCCGAAGAGCCCAGCCTTTCCACACACTTGGCACCTGCCCCGTTTCCGATCTGAACACAGCCGGGTAAGGACTCTCCCCGGCTGAGCGCCGCTAAAAATCCCGCTACAAAGGCGTCGCCCGCTCCGGTGGTATCCACCACCGGGCCTTCATAGGCAGGAAAAACCTCCTGCTTTCCCCCAGCGGAAAGCAGAGCGCCCTGTCCGCCCATTTTTACCGCCACCACCGGAACCCCTTTTTCATGAAAATAATCCGCCGCCTTTCCAGGCGAATCCCGGCCGGATAAATCCATCGCCTCATAGGCGCTGGGAAGGAAGAAATCCAGATTGGGCAGCGCCGGCAGCAGCTGCGCCGCCGATCTCCGGGTGGGATTTCCGGTAATATCCATAGCCGTCTTACAGTCAAGCACCTTAGCCCGGTGAAGGAGCTTCGTCAAGCCTTCCCCGTCCAAGCCGGGAATCCCGCAGGCGCTTCCAATATAGAGCAGATCATATTTCCGCAGTAAATCATCGCTGATCTGCCGCTCTTTCAGCTCGTGGCTGGCGCCCCTCTGCACTACAAAGCTTCTCTCACCATCCGGATGGATCAATACCGCCGTTACCGAGGTAGGACCGTCCGTCGTTTTGATCCATTGCGTGGAGACGCCTAACTTTTCCGCGTAATCCAGCGCAAAAGCACCGAAGGCATCCTCTCCTACAGCGCTGTATAGGGTGGTTTCCGTTCCCAGCGCCGATAGGTTCGACGCCACGTTAAAAGCGTCGCCTCCTACCAGCATACGGATCGCTTCCGCCTTAGCCGAGTCCGCCGACAGAGTTTCCCGCGTTACCGGTTTAATCAGCAAATCACATACCATCAAGCCTACGCACAGTATTTTAATAAAGCTCACTCCCTTCTCTGGAATTTAATCGAACGGCCGGGAAAGGTCCTTTTTCTGTAAGCAGTTTTTTCCGGTCATGCCTTTCCATTCGCCATACAGACCCGTATCCAGCGTTTAACTACCTCTTTCACCTTAGGATATACAGCCTTCATAACATCCAGGGTGTAGGGGTTATCCCCTGCCCGGTTCAGTTCTTCTCTTAAATTATTCATATAGGTGCAGTGGATAATCGTTCCCACATTCACCTTATTGATGCCTTCCTTAATCGCCCGCTGAATATCCTCCTGGGGAATCCCTGTGCCTCCGTGAAGGACCAACGGGGTATCCACAGCCTTATTGATCTCTGCCAGACGTTTAAAATTCAGTTCCGGCTTTCCCTTGTAAAAGCCGTGGGCTGAGCCGATTCCAACCGCCAGGGAATCCACCTGGGTAGCCTTTACCAGCGCTGCCGCATCCTCCACCTCGGCCAAAAAATCTCCGCCCTTGAAGTCTCCTTCAATCCCCTTGCCTTTGATTTTCCCGATCTCTCCCTCTACATGGACATGCTTAGGCCTTGCATAATCCATCACCTGTCTGACCATTTGAATATTGGTCTCAAGGTCGTGCTTTGAAGCATCGATCATTACTGAAGGATAGCCGCTGTCAATGCAGTCCCTGCACATCTCCACAGTAAAGGAATGGTCCAAATGATGAATCAGGGGAACTTCCGCCTGATCCATTGCCGCATTCGCAAAGCCGGCGCAAAATTTTGCGCCCAGCTCTCCGACTACCAGCGGATTCGACGCAATCATAACCGGAGCTTCTTCTTCCTCCGCCGCTTGAACAATCGCCTTAAAGTCCCAAATATCAGAATAATTAAAAGACGGAACGGCATACCCATTCTCGTCGGCTTTTCGCAATAATTTCTTCAGCGTTAATCCATCCATACTTTCTCCCACTTTCCATCCTGCGACAGCAGATATTTTTTCGGGCCAGGCTCTACTATATCCCCCCCTGTAATAGATTGTCAACCCTGTTTTTTATTTTTGGCATAATCACAAAAAGTCAGCCTTTTTTATCAGGCCAGCCTCTCTATTAAGGCCGCTTTTACAGCAGCCGGGAAGATCATTGATTGACCTTTTCCATTCCCCAGGTTTGGAGCCTGCTTACCAGGGTGTCGCCGCCCTTTGCGTAGAGGTATAAGCCGTCGCTTTCCACAGGGGAATAAATACAATTGGTCATGACCGTACGATTATCATCTGTGAAAAGTTCAATCGTAGTGCTGTCCATATAAATATGTACTGTCAGCTCATCCTTGCGCACAGATTCCAAATTGCATTTCCGCACAACCGCCGACTTATTTCCGGATCGGGTACGGTCAAAAATGATTTCTCCATGAGCCAGGTCGAATTCTAAAAGTGTTTCGTGCTCCCGGGAGCTTCTAAGGCCGAAGCCGATGACATCCGCGCTTGTCTGGGTCAGATCAAAGGCCGCGAAAATCTCGCAGTGAACGTTGTCTCCGGCGGTAACCGGTATTTTCTCTTCTGCCTTAACCATCATATTGTATTGGGTTCTCGGGTCTTTTCTCAAGGTTTTCAGTTCCGGCACCGGATCAAATTTCAGCTTGCCGTCGTGGCAGACAGAAATCGTCCTCGGGGTAGAAATACTTCCGTTAAACCCGATCTCCGAACAGTCGTAAACATAGCCGTGGGGATTCTGCCCGTTTTTCGCGTTTCCTAAATACCAGGGATGGAAGGACCAAGACTCCATCCACCCCATCATCAGGGTACGTCCCATATCATCCTTAAACACCTGGGGAGCGTAATAATCCAGGCCCCAGTCCACCTCTCCTACGGTCTGAGGAAAGAACCGCCCGGCGTCATAATCAAAATCTCCTACCAAATACATGGCCTTTCTGTCTTCCAGCTCCAGCGGCGCAAAAATCAGCACCCATTTGCCGTCCACCTCAAAAAAGTTTGGGCACTCCGGCATTGAACCGTATTCTCCTCTGCTTTCCCAGATAAAGCTCTGAAACTCCCAATGGATCAAATCATCAGAATGATATAAGGCCACCCGGCCGAATTTTCCGTCTGTAGTACCTGCGGTCAAATACCATTTCTTTCCCCGCTTCCAAACCTTTGTATCCCGAAAATCATTCTGACGCATTCCCTCCGGGCACTTGGAAAGGATAGGGTTTCCCTCGTATTTCTGGAAGTGGATGCCGTCCTCAGCGGTGGCGAGGCACTCTACCTGGCCGAAGGCCTCGGTATGACCCGTATAAATAATTTTATACACACCCTCATCGTCGATACCGCAGCAGGTATAAACGCCGCCATGCTTTTCATCCCAGTAATCATACGGCTCGCTGGGAGCGACCGCCTCGGGAAGCCGCTCCCAGTGCACCAGGTCTTTGCTTCGGGCATGGGAAAGATACATCATCCCCCAGGCTCCGCTGAAGGGATAATGCTGGCAGAGCATATGGTAATAGCCGTCGATTTGAACCAAACCGCAAGGATCGTTGATCCATCCTACTGTGGGAGAATAATGGTAATCCTGCCGCCAGGGATGCTTTTGCACCTCATCCTTGACCTTCTCCATATACGCATCGGCTTCCCGCAAGGCTTGCAAATGATCTCTTTTATTCATGATATCTTCCTTTCCGCAGATAGCGTCCGCGGAAGACGGCTTCCCCTCCTCCGCAGGCGCAAACAAAATTTCAGATTATTCTTCAGCTTTCAGCAGTTCTTCCGCCACATCGTCGAACCAATCGGCGGCATTCTGTTCCACAGATTCATCTACTGCGGCGCAGAATTCCTCAGGAGTGATATCGTTCAGCGCTAGAGAAACGGCCAGAGGACCGTTATTGGTATTGGTAGTAGGATCGAATTCCAGATCATACAGGCGAATAACACCCTCTACATTTGCCATGTCCTCAGCAATCCGGTCAATGATCTGCTGGTCGTGCTCTGTCTCGCCCTTAGGAGCCTCATATCCCTTGGCCGGGGTAAACTCGTACTGAGACTGATAGTCGCCCATATACTGGCAGTAGTACAGAATCAGCTGCTCTGTCTGCTCATCCCATTTCTCAGCGCTGAAGCACATGGGAGTGCCGCCGGCTACATTGATCTGGTTGGCATTGGTGGTGCCCTCCCTCATTTCAGGCAGAGTGAAATAATCGATTTTCCCCTTCATGTCGTCGGAAAGGCTTTTGTCCAGCATCGCGCTCATTTCCCAAGACCCGATATAGTACATAGCGGTTTGCCCCGTGGTGAACAGCTCCTGGGCTTCCGCCAGATCCGCCGCCGCAAAATTCTCATGCAGATATCCGTTGGCGCCCAGGTCGTACAGGAACTGCGCGGCCTGCATTCCGGTAGGCTCAGAATACTTGCGGATGCCTCTGGCGCAGTCCAACAGATACTGATTGCCCTCCAGGCGGAAGGTGGTCCATTCCAAAACCCGCAGCATCGTCCAGCTCTCCACGCCGGAAATCGACATGGGGGTATAGCCGGCATCCTTCAGCTTCTGACAGGTCGCCATAAAATCATCCAGATACTCTGGGGGCTCCGCGCCGGCGTTTTCAAAATATTCGGTATTGTACCAGAACATCTCAATGGTATACTGGCTGGGCAATCCAATTACAGTGCCGTCAGAGAATTTACACCAGTCAAAGGCCGCAGGATAGAAATAGTCCGCTATATTATTATCTTCGCAGAACTGGGTCAAATCCTTCAATACGCCCTCCTGATACAGCTGCGCGGTATAAGGATCCGGATCCTCGTCGAACATATCCGGGGCGTCGTTGGCGGCGATCAGTGTTTTGATTTTCTGCAGATAGGTAGGACGGTCCGCGATATAGATATGATCCCAGGAAACATTCGGATTCACCTCAGCCTTATACTTTTCAAGGACGTAATCCAAGCACTGGTAAGAGGGAAGATCTTCCGACCGTATGGTGTAAATCGTCCAGTGCTTTTCCGGCTGGTCGGCGCCGCTATTGTTTTCGTCGCCGGCGCTCTCCGTCTGAGAAGACCGGGGCTCGGAGCTTTCACCGCTCCCGCCTTGACTGCATGCTGTGACCGGCGCCAGGCCCATCAGCGCCGCTAATCCCAGGGCTAAAATTTTTGTCTTTTTCATACGTTCCTCCTTTAATACTGCTTTATTTTGAGGCGGTCAAGCCGGTTTGCCTGCACGCCTTAAGCACTTATTCGGTCAGAATTTTTCTCAAGGCAAGCACAGTTGAATCCAACCAAAGCTAATGTTCGTATTGAAGCATGATTGCTTATCAAATCTTGGGCTGCACCTTTGCTCTGGATTCTCATAGAATGGTTTATCATGACAGGCTTATCGGCGAAAGCTCTATTTTTCTATTGAATAAGAACTCTTGAACCTGATATGCAGTAGGAATAGAAGTCTGAGCTCCCTTTCGGGAAACTGTCACCGATGAGGCGCAGTTGGCATAGTTCACCGCTTTGCCGACATTCCACCCTTCCGCCAGTTTCACGGCAAACGCTGCGTTGAAGGTATCTCCCGCGGCGGTGGTATCTATCACAGGTACCTCTGGAGGAGCAAACAGCCTTTCCTCATTCTTGCCTAAATAAAGCGCCCCTTTGCCGCCGAGAGTCACCAGCAGCCGATTTGCTCCTTTTCTCAGAAGCCTTTTCCCCGCTTGGAGAACCTCCGCCATGCTGCTGCCGGCTTTCATATTTGCCAGCTTAAAAAGCTCTACTTCGTTAGGCGTCAAATAATCCGCATACTGAAAAAGCTCCTCCGGGAAATTCTCCGGGACCGGCGCAGGATTTAAAATCACTGTTTTTCCCAGGCTTTTGGCCTTCTTCGCCGCATATACTACACTTTCCAGCGGAATTTCCATTTGCAGCAGCAAAAGGTCACAGTCATGAAACAGCGCCCTTTGCGCTTTCAGATAATCTACATCGCAACGGGCGTTGGCGCCGCTTACTACAATAATGTTGTTCTCTCCCCTGTCGCTGACGCACACCACCGCCATACCGGTGCTTTCCTTTTCGCAAATTTTCATATGCGCCGGATCCATACCGGCTTCCTTCAAGCTTTTTTGAATCAGGAGGCCTGCGTCATCTGAGCCTACAGCGCACAGGAAGCATCCGATTCCTCCTAATTTTCCCACAGCGCAGGCTTGGTTGGCGCCCTTCCCTCCCGGCAGTCTTTCCATGCTTTTTCCAAGGACGGTTTCTCCTACGGCAGGAATCTGCTTCACATGAATAGACAAATCTACATTAGCACTGCCTACAATCAATATTTTTTTCATCGCTCTCCTCCGCTATCTCGTGGATTCCCTCACAATCAGCCTGGCGTCTAAATTAACCACCTTATGCTCCGGATCCTTTCCGTTAATCAAGGATAAAAGAATCGAAGCCGCTTTTCTCCCCATTTCCCGCACAGGCTGCTGGATCGTCGTAAGCGCCGGCGAAATCATCTTTCCAAATTCGATATCGTCAAAGCCGATCACCTCTACCTGCTCCGGAACATTAATCTTGAGCTTCCGCAGAGCGTTCATAGCGCCGATGGCCATCGTATCGTTGGAAGCAATCACGGCTGTAAAACGGATCTGATCCTCATAAAGCTCCATGATGGCTTGATATCCGCTGTCTACCGTATAGTTCCCGTATTTCACCAGATCCTCCTGATAAGGAATTTGGTACTGGGTCAGTGCCGCTCGGTAACCCTCTATTCGATCCACTGAAGTAGAAAGCATGGCGGGTCCGGAAATAAAAGCTATATCTGTATTTCCGTGCCGAATCAGGTATTCGCAGGCGGTAAACAGAGCATAGTCGTTGCAGACGAAGACGCCCGCGCCGTAATGGCTGTGACGGATATTTCGGTCTACCAGCACATACGGAACGTCATACTTTTTAAACAAATCGTAAGCGTTGCTGTATCGGCTCTGCACTGACGCCAAAATAATCCCATCTACTTTTTTGGCAATAAATGCCGAGATGTATCCATCCTCTTTCTCTGAAGAAAAATTTGTATTGCCCAGCAAAACCAAATACCCGTTTAAGCTGGCGATTTCTTCTACCGCTTCTACCAGTCTTGGAAAAAAGGGATTGGTAATATCTGGGACAATTAAGCCGATGGTTTTCGTTTTCGCGTTCGTGCCTGCAGAAAACACTGGGCTCGCCTGATACCCCATCCGGTCTAATAACTCTTGGATTCTTTTCCGAGTGGCGTCGCTGACCCCTTCTGCTTTTTGGTTTACTACGCGGGAAACTGTGGCTTTGGATACTCCGGCAATTCTCGCGATTTCATCCATTGTTACCCGCACCGCCGTTTCCCCTCTTTTCCTGCGCAGATCTTTGTATCCTATTCACAAATTCAGTTTGGAGAAACAGCGTTACGTGTTTCTGTTGCTTTCTGTTTCCAATCATAAATAAGTAACATTGTTTCGTAAATAACACATATTATATAAAATATCTATTCACTATTTGTTGTTTTTATCTATTAAACGCATATTTTCAGGCGAGAAACATGATTCTATTTTTGAAACTTGCAATCCTCCTTAATGTTTCGTAAAATTCACGTTTGCTTTACGCAGCCTTGTTTCTTTTCTGCCCCTTCAAGAAATGCAGAAACAGCCGAATTTGTTTTCACAGGAATTTTTTTCTTCAGACTAGGCACGCAAGGTTCAGATGTGCTATAATAATTTTGTCTGGCCAAATCATAAAATCACCTGCCGGATAAGATAAGTTTTTTCGACTAATACGAGAAGAGGGTAATTATGGATCGCTCTATGGAATTAAAGTTTCAAAGCTTCGCTCCTATGATTTCAAACACTCCGCTGCTTGAAATCCAATACAAATACCGGGGAAATGACCGGCGGATTTTCGCAAAGGCGGAATATTATAATCTTTCCGGCAGCATTAAGGATCGGGTCGCCTTTCATATTTTAAAAAAGGCCTATGAAAGCCATGCCATCCAGAAAGGAGACTGTATCGCCGAGGCCACCAGCGGTAACACAGGGATTGCTTTTTCAGCGATGGGCAGCTACTTAGGCCATAAGGTGGTTATTTATATGCCGGATTGGATGAGCCGGGAACGCATTTCACTGATGGAAAGCTATGGAGCCAAGGTTCGCCTGGTTTCCAAGGAGGAAGGCGGCTTTTTAGGCTCAATCCAAATGACGGAGGAGCTGGCGAAGCAAGGAAATGTGTTTCTCCCCCGGCAATTCTCCAATGAGGACAATGTAGAAACCCACTATCTTACTACTGGTGAGGAAATCGTGCGTCAACTCTCCGCCCTGGGCTTAAAAGCGGATGGAACGGTAGCCGGTGTGGGAACCGGGGGCACTGTAATGGGAATCGGAAAAAGGTTGAGGGAAGAAAACCCGAGCTGTAAAGTATATCCCCTTGAGCCTTCTAATTCTCCCACTCTTTCCACTGGCTATCGGGTTGGAAAGCATCGCATTTACGGGATTTCAGATGAATTTATTCCCAGCATCGTAAAGCTGAACGAGCTGGATCAGGTGATCTCTGTAGATGATGGAGATTCTATTCGTATGGCTAGAATGCTTTCTCAGCAATTAGGGATCGGCGTAGGAGTTTCCTCCGGCGCTAACTTTTTAGGCTCCGTCATCGCCCAAGAGCGTCTTGGCAAAGACAGCGTGGTTGCCACCGTATTCGCTGACGATAATAAAAAGTATTTATCCACTGATTACTCGGTTCCTCAGCCCGCAAAAGAAGGTTACCTTACTAACGATATTCAGCTAATGAACGTGGCTGCCTATCGGTAGTCTTACTTATAAAAGAGCTCTGCCGGATAATTTTTCCTGCAAAGCTTTTTCATTACTTATCCAACACCTAAAAAACCATTTCCCGCGAGGAACGAATTCAAATAAAAAAAGCCCTGTGCTCATAATGAGCACAGGGCTTTTGCCATGCATCTAAATTTTCTGAATATATTCCGCGGAAACATAACCGGAAACACCTGTACTGGTAACAATCTGATACCAACCGCTGGTCTCTGAGATAATGGTGACAATATCATCTTTATAAAGGGAGCCTACCACATCAGCATTAACACTCGGAGCTTTCCGGACATTTAAGCTGCTGCCGGCATCGACCACTACCTTGCCTTTTTGTGTGGTGTCTGCGCTGCCATCCCGGAACACCGTGGTATAGCAGATATTCAGATCTACCCTTCCGTTAATACCGTCCACTGTACCGCTTTCGCTGTACTGCCACATATCAACTGGGAAGCAGTTATCAAAAATTTCAGTATCGTTCGGCGTAGATGTCCATGCCGCCATCCAAATGTTATTGGCGCTGATCTCATCGTAATATAAATAATCCTGAATCACCGTCTTGCTTGCGTAAACCATGGGAAGATAGCCCGCGTCTCTAATAATTTCACAGAAAGCGTTTACCATATCCGTATTTACACGCCGCTGAGATACGTTCAAACGGTCCGGTTCCTCAATATCGAACGCAATGGGATAGGATAAGTCAGATGGTGCAATGTTATTGGCCTCTAAAATATCCAATAAAAACTCAGCTTCTTTTTTAGCCTCCTCTACAGTATCAGCATAACTGTAATGATACAAGCCGAAAGGCAACCCGGCTTGCTTAGCGCCTGTTACGTTCTGAACCAAAGAGGCATCCGTCTGATCATCAATTTCTTCCCAGCCAAAACCCGCACGGATCATCGCGTAATCGATCCCGGCTGCTTTTACTTTCTTCCAATCAATCGTACCCTGGTGCTCAGATACATCAATCCCGCTGAGCCCAACCGACATTTGGAACATAGCGGTTTTCACTGTGCCTGTACTGTCTTTGACATCTACATACATTTTGTACCGGCCGGGAGTATTGGGCCTCCAGGTATAGCTGGAACTGCCGCTGTAGTCTTTTAAGGTTTGTATAGAACCGCCGATCAGTTCAGCGCGGTAACGATATTGATACCCGCCGGCACCGCCTTTTGCGGAAGCGACCAATATAACGTCGTGGTCAGGTTCGATAGAAACCAGCCCTCCGAAATTAGACGCTCCTGAGGGTGAGAAGGAAATTTCAAACGGCCCGGTAACTTCAGGCTTCAAATAGGCATTACTCGTGCTGCCGGGAGCGGCTCCTCCTTTTTTCACCAGCACCGCCTGTACCGCCTCAATCGGCTTGGCATAATCGGTCGTTCCGGACGTCGCACCATTGCAGGCCCAGCCAAGCCAGCCATATCCGGTAACGTAGGACCGGTAATAAATATCATACTGAGAGGAAATATCACCCGTCAGGCTGATCTCGATAGCTTCCATACGCTTGCCGGATCCCGCCTTCGCGCTGCTGGCACCATTGCTCACCCAGTTCTGCCAGCCGTAGGTTTGTAAATACGTGCGGTATTTTACCGAAGAATTGCCAAGAGACTGAGCGCCGGCCTTCAAGGAAACCCGAAGGCCTTCCGTCTTTTTGCCTTGACCCGCCAGGCCGCTCGTAGCTTTATCCGCTGCCGCCGGCTGCCAGCCGCCGGAAATATACGTCTGATAAGTGACTGAAGGAGGAGCTTCCTTATAGGGAGTCGCTGTGCTGCCAGGAGCTGCCCCGCCTTTTTTCACCAATACAATCTGAATCGCTTCTATCCTTTTTGCGTAACCCGCGGAGCCTGCCGACTGGCCATTGCAGGCCCAGTCCAGCCAGCCAAAGGTCTGAGAATGGACCCGGTAATACACATCATAGCTTGAGGCGATAGAGCCTGTTAGCTTAATTTGAACCGCTTCCACCCGTTTTCCAGAGCCTGGTTTCCCGCTTGTCCCGCCATTTGAGGTCCAGTCCTGCCAGGCATAGGTTTGCAGGTAGGTTCGGTACTGAATAGAAGAACCGGCAAAAGAAACAGCCTTGTCCTGCAAAGATATTTTAATACCTTCTATTTGCTTGGCTTGTCCCACGGTTCCACTGACAGCATTATCTAATACGCTGTTCTGCCAGGCACCGGACAGATAACTTTGATAGGATACCGCCGGAGGCAGCTCTTTATAAGGTGCTGCCGTGCTGCCAGGAGCCTTTCCGCCCTTGGGCACTAAAACGATTTGAATAGCCTCCAAGCGCTTGGCATAGCCCGCGCTGCCGGCAGAGGCGCCGTTACAGGCCCAGTCCAGCCAGCCGAACGTTTGGGCGTGAACCCGGTAATATACATCGTATTGAGTTGCCAAAGCACCGGTCAGTTCAATCTGAATGGCTTCCAAACGCTTGGCTTCCCCGGTAGTACCACTAGAAGCTCCGTCGCTGACCCAATCCAGCCAGCCATAGGTCTGTACATGGGTTCTATAACGAATACCGCCTTGGGAAGCTGGGGCTGAGGTTTTAATCTGGATAGCCTCAAGTCGTTTGGCCAAGCCAGTAGTGCCAGCGGAAGCGCCGTTAGCAGCCCAATCTTGCCAGCCAAAGGTCTGTACATGAGTTTTATAGGAAACATCTACGGTAGTTGCAGCTTGTTTAGCCTCTGTACTGCTGCTAATCTCTGCGGAAGGCATTCCGGCACTTGCTGAAAGGGAGGTGCTGTTGGTTCCTGAACTCACCGGCTCTGAAGAAGACTGACTGTTCTCTGAATCCACCACAGAAGAAGCCTCCGGAGTCCGGGAAGACGATGACTCGTTCTTTAAACCACTATCGTCAGCCCGGGAAGAAAGTCCAGAAGACACGCTGCCGGTCTGCGAAGACGTTTCTGAAGATATGCCCTCGCTTACCGGCTGCGAAACCACAGTCGAAGAATCCTCCGTAGGGGTAAGCGCCAATGCGTTTAAGCCGCCTGTCACCGCAAACATACATACAAATACACTTGCAATAATTCGTTTAATAGCTTTCATCCTTCGCCTCCACATAATTCCACATTCGCTGTTACCAGTCTACATAATATATAGACTAAAGGAAACAACAAAAATTGTCAATGACTTTCCTTAGAATCGCTTTGTAAAATTTTAGTAAAAAAATTATTTGGTCTTTGCTTGTTTTATATTCCCTCCAATCAATTAAATTATGAGGAATTTTCCTCATATCGGTATGGAATCATTATATGGGATAATTATTAAAAAGTAAAGAGAAATTTTCCGAACGTCTTTAGATAGGGTGCGGTTTCATGATTTCGTTCGAACCATTGAGAAAAATTTTAAAAGAAAGAGGTATTAGTACCTATTACCTAAGAAATAAATGTGGATTTAATAATTTAGACAGCAAGACAATCCAAAGGCTTATGGCAGACGAATCCGTTTCTACAAATACTTTAGACGCTTTATGTAAGATTCTAAACTGTGACGTATCAGAAATCATAGAGTTTTCACCTGACATCCACTCTCATAAAGAGAAAGATTAAAAGCGGTATTTCGTATGAAATACCGCTTTTTACCGATCATTTTAGTGTTGCTTTTTCTTTCTGTTGTAAAATACAAAAAAATAAAGACATCGTCTTCCTAGGTTAAAGGAAAAAGCAAAAAGCCTGAACACTTTTTCATTCTTCAAAAAATCAATCAAAACTTGTGGTATTCTTACTATGCGAATTCCCTATTCCGTTTTAGTTGTCTTAGTCTTAATATACGGTTTTCCATTTGTCATTTCTACGTTTCTCGCAACCAAATTATCTGATTTCAAAATATGATCGTTGGGTGCGTTTTTCCAGTGGTCAACCCCATTTTTTATTTATGGCGGTCAGCATTGGGATAAACGATTTCGGCTGTGCTCTTCCCCGTGAAAACATAATAAAACTTGTTTTATTACCATTGCGTAAAAATCTTGCATTATGGACAAATTTTTCTCATAATCAATACTGCGCTCTGCAAAAATGCCGGTGGTCTGCTGACAGATTCGCCGTTCGCTTGCACGGATAGAAGGGACACGCTCAAGCAGTTCCCCATTGCTTTCTGCGTGAGCCAGAACGTTTCATCTTCAAAAATAACAGATACGGTAACGTTCTCGTTTTCTGTTTGTATGAAAAACAATATTACTGGGGGTTAATGGTTCCTAATGCATTTAAGTGCTCCTTCTATTTGTCAATAAATTCCTTCCGTTTTGTCCGAGACGGATTGACACAGTGGTTATCCATTTAGGAAACAATATAATACTTTTACCTTTCAACAGCCTATTATTCATAGTATTTTCTCACATTTTTGTAGTTTTGCATGTCTGATTTAATTATTTTTTATCCAGTCCGGATCAAGAACTCCTATTACTTTACCGATGGCCCGGTTCATTTGTTCATAAGAAACGTGAATATTATCATAAGCTGGATTCAAAGAAACTAAGCCGTATTCACCTCTTATTTTAAGATAGCCTTGTCCGTCAACAATAAAAACGCCAATATCTCCAAACTCCACATCTTCCAACTCAGCTACCATAATAATATCGTCATTGTGGAATCTTGGCTCCATGCTGTCTCCCCGGACTGTAAGGCAGAAACTGGCCCGTCTTGTATAGGCATTGGAATACACTTCTATATTTTCAAAATTCTCGTAAGGCTCAAGTTCCACGCCTGTACCAGCTGAAACCGGCGCAAAGTATCTTCTTAATTCTATGACAGGCGTTTCATTTTTCGCCTCTTTATTCATTCTTTCTGTTTCTTCATTTAAAACAAAATCTACCATCTTTTTACCGTGATCGTCCAGATTACGGTATTTTTTTATGTGATTCATTTCATTTAGACCAATTTTGAAATTTATAGACTTGCCATAGTATCTATCGGTAACAGAATCATCAGCAATATAGTCCAATGATACATTAAAAAAGGAAGCTAATGTTTTTAAAGTTGACAGCTTAACATTTTCAGTTCCTTTATCATAAAAACTACTGATTGTTGTGTAAGGAATGTGTGCCTGCATAGAAAGCTGTCTTTTGTTTAAATGCCGTTCTTTCATCAGCAGATCAAGTTTATGGGTCATTTTCATTTTAAACACCTGCCTTTGATTCCATTATACAAGAAAATATCTGGATTTCAAGATAAAATTACTATGTGTCGTAAAAATATTTCAAAATACTATTGACTTTTTACTACGCATCGTTTATTATTGAATCACAGGGACAATGCATCGTATATTTTTAAGAAAAGAGGTGAACTGACTTGTTCAATCAAATAGAAATCGAAATAGCAAGAGACTGAATTTCAAAGAAAGGCCTTGCTCTAAAAAACAGGTATCAAATATGGATACTTTACTTTATAAATTGAAAGGTACTGCTGAGTTAACAAGGCCAGAAATGTTAAAAATCTAGTCTGCCTTTAGCAATCAATCGAGTTCCGTTAGAAGAACCGTTCTCAACTGACAACGAAAGAGAGGGGTGGTTTAAATGTTGCCAAAGCATCTACAAATGAACTATTAAATGAGGTGTACATAAACACTATGAAATCAATCGAAAGCAGTAATTTGTCTGAAGGGGCAAAGCAGAAACATTTAGTTAAATCCTGCAACGTTTTTACTATTCCGTTGGAGAAAGGCGGCAACGAATAAGTCACCACCTCCCGCATTACACCTTATACCAATAGGTACAGCCGCAGTGCGGGCACTCTGGCAAGTGTTCGCACATTTCAGGAACTATAACCGTTTGGGGATTATCTGCACACTGCATACAGACATAGGTACCCTCTGGCAGCTTATCTCCCGTTTGGTATTGGTATTGATTACTCAGCAAATCACCACCTTTCTTGTTGTAATAATACCACATAGAAATTCGGGGGAACAATTCCACAAAAATTTGAGCGCAGTGCCGATAACACTATGCTCAGTTGGTAGCTGTTTACTTTTTGGACTTTGTTGGGGGAAGTATACTTCGACTGGACACGGTTTTATGAGAACGAAAAGGAAGCGGGATAGGTCGGTGAATTTATGAAGCATTATTATAGAAGGTTTTGTACTGGGGCTGATTTTTATATATGAACGTTATATCAGTTGTACTAGATAAAAATGAAATATCTTCTCCAATAAAGACATTACGTTTAGGCGATGCGGCCATTACACCAAGTGAATATTTCAGTGGTGATTTCAAACCAGGTGATTATAAAATAACAAGAATACGAAATGAATCATAAGGAGGGATAAAATGATTTACAAACAAATAACGCTCAATCCCTGGGAACCTCCCGTCGGAGAAATCCGGGTGATTCAGGAGGAAGCAGACAGCAGAGACCTTATTATTAATCTAATAGATGATAACGGTTCTCCTCTTGATTTAACCGGGAAAACAGTATCCGTCTATATCCAGAAGCCCGATAACACCATGATCTATAATTCCTGCGAGGTGGAAGGGAACCAGGCTACCGTGACCCTCACCCTTCAAATGATGGCGGTATCCGGCCTTACCAAGCTATGTGAGCTCCAAATTGTTGACACAGACAACCATACCTTAAAGGTTACCCTTCCCCCTCTGCGTATTATCAAAAGCAATTATGATGGCGCGATCGAGAGCACAGACGAATTTTCCAGACTAGCGGAAGCTTTGAACGCTGTGGATTCTGCATCGGCGGCTATTGAGGCCGTGGAAGAGGCCGCCGAAGAGGCGGTAGCAGTAAAAAACGATTTAATAGAAAAGCGGGACAGCGGCTTTTTCAACGGCGCTCCTGGTCCCCAGGGCGCTCAGGGAATTCAAGGCCCCAAGGGTGACAAAGGAAATAAAGGAGACAGGGGTGACAGCGGGATCGAAGCGGCTACCGACGGAATGTACACCCTTTATGTCAATGAGATGGGACACCTGATTGCCCAATATACTGATTCCGGCAGTCCCCCGCCTTTATCCATTGTAGACGGACATCTGATTTATAATACAGGAGAGTGATAAACATGGCGACCTTAGATTTAGGAAACGTTATGGGCCCTCAAGGGCCGCAAGGGATTCAGGGCGAGATTGGACCTCAAGGGCCTCAGGGGCCCCAGGGAGAGCCTGGACCTCCCGGTGACACCAGTGAATTGATTCCCAAAAGTGAAAAAGGAACTGCTAACGGCGTGGCAACCCTCGATAGCAGCGGCAAACTGGTTCAAATGCCGAACGCCGCAGATGTAGGAGCGGTATCACAGGTCATATATCAACTGACCCCGCAAAACGGCTGGGAGGTAGCGAGTGCGGCTTCTGCGTGCTGTCTTGTGGTCACGGGGAAGCTGGCCACCTTAGTCGCACGCCTTAAGGGGCCTAATACCACTATATCTACTTCTACTGCCATCTTTACTCTTCCGCAAGGAATCGTCCCGCAAAAATACATTGATGACGTTATGTCCTGCGGCGGAAGCTATGACAATGTTCGGGCTATTCAAATCGATACCGGCGGAAGAGTAGTCGTGTTCTCCGGAAACTATGTTACCGGCCCTTATTCTATCAGCACCTCATTTTTAATTAACTGAGGAGAAAGCCAAATGGCAGAGCAAGTGAAGGAATAAATCATTAAAGCCTACGCTTACGTAAAAACAGCTTAGGAAGCCGCTTCAGCTATGGGTATCTCGCTGGAAGATGCCCAAAAGCTCCGGGAGGAAAACGTTGAAGCGGTTGAAGAAAGGAAAAGTCAGCTTGAAAGAGGCGGGTGGTTAAAATGATTATCGGTATTGACGTATCTACCTGGCAGGGGAAAATCGATTGGAACCAAGTGAAAAACAGCGATGTAAAATTCGCCATTCTCCGTTCCTCTTTCGGTTCTCCGGATCCTTCTCAGGTGGACAATCAG
>OHRG01000157.1_pt1 | contig 55653 bp, 67 predicted proteins | sample 1578351 | NCBI WGS metagenome assembly OHRG01 (sample SAMEA3879599, study PRJEB24766) | human gut metagenome | biome: human-associated habitat; feature: feces | place: USA | collected 1985/1987
ATCAAGGCGGGCATAGAATTAATTGCTCAGGGTAATTACGACCCTACTGTGCGTGCTATTTGTACTTTAGCAAACGTTAATCAGGGTATGTTCGTCTATTACTTTGGTTTTAAAGAAGAATATATGAAAGTTCTTTTTCAAAAGATTTATGAAGACTATCTGTTCAAATTACAGGATTATCCGGAAAAGGATGCCAAAGCTGCTGTCCAGCTGCAGCAGATATTCTATCGAATGACCAAGTATTTTGTAGAAAACTTCAACACGGCAAATTTTCTGAACGAAGCCTTATATCACAGTAAAGCAGCGTCGTATTTCACCAACTATCGCGTCCAGCATTTTATCTTCATCCGTACGCTTATCGAACAAGCTCAGCGCGAAGGCGATATCTGCAGCGATATGAACAGCTATGAAATTTATACCACCCTGCAGAGTATCCTGGTCCAGCCGATAATTATCAAAAACAGTATTCTAGAGCAGCACAAAAATGAACCGCTGATGGAAAAACTCAAGCTTATTGACGTCGACTCAGAAAGCAGCCTGCAAAAAAGACTGCGCGTTGCTTTTAAAGGACTGCGCCCCTGATAACAGCTGCTGACAATATTTTTTGAAAAGCTGTTGACATTTTTTCAGAATCATATATAATAATATCGTTGCTTAGTAATCCAAGCAGCTTCAATGACTCCGTAGCTCAGTTGGATAGAGCGTTTGACTACGAATCAAAAGGTCGCAGGTTCGAATCCTGCCGGGGCCACCATTGCTATTCAGACACCGCAGGCAGTTGCGGTGTTTTTTATTTTCTGGGGAATAAATGTCAATTTGATACGGGGAATATTTGGGGAATATTTCTTAACTTTACCATCATTGAGTCATATCTTAAGAACAACACCCGCCATAATATTGCCTTGACGTCCAGCTATCCATCCACCAATGTTATTTTTAATAGGAAACCCTATCATACCCACAGTACCATCTTTAGAAGTACCTATACCAATTTCCCATCGCTTAGTTTTATCTATTACCGGCACGGTAATATTCAAATCAGCTCTGCTTGTTTGATTCAACTGCAGCTTATATTTATCAAAAATATACTTTTCATCATCAGCCTTTTTTATTTCAAAATCTTTGCCGTTTACTTTCACTGCAAGTTCCTGCTTGCCGATATTTACATCAACATCTGTTTTTTCTGTGCTGCCGTCCTGGTAGATATACTTAGGCACATAAACAATTTCTGTTTTAGTATCAGTTTTATATTTTACTTCTGTTTTTATCTCCGGCTCTGTAACCGGACAGACGTGCAACCATGCACGTGCAGACCAACCTAAAAAAAAAGCAGCCACGCATAACAGTAGCACAATAACTTTATATTTCTTTTCCACAAATATACCTCCATAATGACAAAAGGGCATCTTAAAGATGCCCTTTTAATTATTTCTAGAATGAATAATTACCATCAAAAAGTTTTCCGTTTATATCATAGCTATCAGTAAACTGCCACATTGTAGCATTCGGCCAATCACAACTGTGTCCCCATTGTGCAACCCAATAAGGAACGTAACCCGCCAGCTGATCTGTATAAATTTTATTTTCCAGCCAATCTAAATTAGCATAAATACCACAGCTATATCCAGCTTCATTGCAGGCAACAATAAAGGCACTGCACATATTTGTGATAGTTTGGTTCGTAGGCATACCATTTCCGGATTTATAACCGTCTGCATCTTCCATATCAAACCATAAACCCATTTCAAGTTTATCTTTTGTCAGCCCCGCATCTTTTAAAACAGATATCAAATATCTAGCTTCTGATCTTGCCGCTGCTTCATCCAAAGCATAGCTATAATAATATATGCCAATTTTCAGGCCAGCTGCCAACGCTCCATTTACATTTTCATAAAAATTAGTATCCAAATGCCTATTTCCAAAACCAAGCCGAATAATAGCAAAATCCATACCAGCAGCTTTTACTGCGTTCCAATCCACATAACCATTATTTTCAGATACATCAATCCCTTTTAACATTTTTATAACCGTCCTTTCAGTTTTCCGATAAGCTTATCCAAAACATCAACACCCGCGTCACTTAAATTTTCAATTACCGATAATACTTCAGTAACTACCATATAACCAATAACAAGACTTACCATCCATGTAGGTGTATTCAACATGTGCATCATTAAATCTCCAACGCCAGCAACAAAAGCACATATAACATAAATTGCAATCTTTCCTAATCCACGTTCTTTCATTGTGCTGCTATTTATTCGCCCTGCTTTTCGTGCAGTTTTGGTGCCTTTTATACATGCAAGAATAGAAGGATTTTCAACACCTTTTTCTTTTAAAAATTCATAACTTATAGCAACCCATTTGGTCATACAATCAACAAAAACCAAAAGAATAAATCCCATAAACAAAATAAAATGTTTGTGTAAAAACAATGCTAAAACTGCTGCCATTAAAATTTTAAAGCTAAATAATTCAAAAATTTTATTACCAGCATGTGTCATGGCATTAATCACAGTTTGCAAATCCATTATTTAACCTCCTATTGGAAAAACTTCTTCCAGTTTTTCTTTTCCTTCCGATTCAGTAACAGCAAGCAACTTTGCTTTTATATCTTCATACCAAGCATAAGCGGCCAGTTGACTGCTACGAACAGTATCATACGCTTTTTTCATGCCGGCATAGTTGAGCATAACAAGGCTTTTTTTATCTTTGTCTAACCAAACCTTATAGCCTGTTTCTCCATCTTGATTGACCATAAGCGGCGTATACGCAGCCATAAAATTCGTTATGTCATCAACGGCACAATCAAAACCATATGTAATTTCACCAATTTCAACCCAGCGAATTTTGTCACGACGATTAGCAAATTCTACGCCAGCTGCGTTTATGTATCTATTTTTAGCATAGTCAAAAGGTTCAGTACTGGTGTATTGGCACCATAGTCGATTCCACGGATAAAAAAGGCGTTCATTATCGGCGCTTATAATATTAGTGTTTATTATATTTATAATCTGATTATTTTTATCAACGATACAAATCATTAAAGTTCCCCCAGTTCTTTTAGTACCAAAAAGCCCTTTCCTCCAGCAGCGCCAGCGTTATTTCCAGCCCCTCCGGCTCCTCCATCAACTGATATAGTTCCATTATTTTTGACTAAATTGGCAATTATAAATACGCTGCCACCACCTCCACCACCTCCACCGCCACCTCGATAAAGATTGACATAAGTGCTACTACTACCAGCGCCACCTGTAGCATATATTTTTCCATTCACATGTACTTCGCTAGCCAAAATACAAACACTGCCACCACCAGCGCCACCTGCTCCGACATATCCACCATATTCATTCACGTATCCGCCCTGACCACCTCCACCGCCAGACGCACCATAATAGGTAATGTCTTGACTTGCATCTAAAATTCCTATCATTTTACCTCCAGCAGCTCCTCCCCGTCCTTGGTGTCCAGATCCACCAGCTCCACCTATGGAACAAGTTCCATCCTGTCCCAAAGAATCACTACTCCCACCAGATGTGACTCTGTTATTTACTGTTATCTCACCCCAAATTACAACTGCCCCCTGACATTTTATCTTAACAAACTTATTAACATTGACAGTAACACCCGGAGGAATAAACATGCTTCTATATTGCTTCACCCCGCTTATTGTCGTATTTTCAGTAGGAATAAAATCACCGTCACTGCCATCACCACGATCAAGCCACCATGACGGAAAACGATTACTATTCACACTCGCAAGTGTTCCCATCCCGGTATAACTTACCCGAATGCAATTATTAGCATCTGCACTTGAAAACTCAATAAGCCCCGTATTCCAGTCTTCATCACCATTAGCATTAGTTGAATAGTCTAGCCGATATTCACCTGCTCCCGGCGTTGCTGCAACTTCTCTCAAAACACCTTCATTCACTCTACCTGTTTTTGAATCAACATACTCAACTTTTATATTGCTAGGATCTTTCTTTTGTGGAACTTCATTAAGTCTTATAAGAAACGGGCTCGCTGATGGAATAACATGAGTTTCAACAAGCTCTATATAATTAGTCGTTCCACCGTCACCTATAAACGGATTTATCCGTATATTACTTGGAGCTGCCATATCATCACATCCTTTTCATATTATTTGACAAGCTGCGTATTAGCAGCCTGCTGTAAAAGTTCATTATTGCGGGCGTTCCGCTCAATATCCAGCAAATATTTTGCCGTAGGCGGATACGGAGGCTCGCCCAACTCCATAGAAAAATCAATACCTTTTTCACCGCTGATCGTATATTTTAACTTGGTTATTGGATACTTACGTTCTTTACCTTTATTGTCAGTTATAAGCGCCTGCCCATCTACAGATAAACGCCGTACCCAAAAAACACCATCAGGTTTAGGATATTTCAGCTTAACTCCTGTAGCCTTTGCAGAAAGAACAGGATTCTTATATTTTGCAAGTTCCGACTGTCCCCAGCGCTCAGCATCAGCAGCAGTATAAGCGGTTGGCAGCGTCCAAACTTCTTCAGATACGCCGTATAAGTCTTGGCTTTCTTTATCCTCTACAGTAGCCAACCAGCTCTCACCCTCACCGTCAATGGCCGCACCTTTGATACGCGCGTAATTTACGATCTTATCAATGCTTTGTGTCGGTTCAAATCCGTCCATATGCTGCCCTACCCAAAAGCGTGCTTCTTCATTGATCTCATCAACACGCGGCCTGAAGAAAAATTCCCGGTATTCATCAACGCCATAAACAAAATCTGTTGCAAACTCTGAAAGCTGTTCCAGCGCTTCCTTAGCACTCACACCGTCAAAAACGATTTTCTTAATATCATAGTCAACGTCATATATTTTGTTGTCGTTATAAACAATACCAGTCTTAGCTTCAACCTGCCGACAAATATTACGCACAATATCAGCAATTTCCTGATTCTCATAAGTGCCAAAAATAAGCACCTTTTCCAGCTTATCAAAATAGCCATAACAGGTTATTTTATAATCTGTTCCAGTACCGCCGCTGTCAGGACGCGTTAAAACATGCCCGCTGTACCACGGCCGCTTATCTGCAAACAAATAAATATCAATCCGCTGTCCGTAGCTTATTTCTGCAAAACTTGGAAACTGTTTGAAATTGAGCGTTGCGCTGCCGCAGCCTGTTTTAATATTTTCAAACTCGATTTTATTAAACGGATTATTTTCAGTATCCCTTGAAAATATCGCCGTTTTCGTACCATCCTTGTTATAAAAAATAACCTGAACGTAATCAGGTATATATTTTACTTCCGAAGGGTCAGGTCCCGGCCCTGGCCCGCTTTGTTTTTTTACAGACGCTGCCCAAATATAACGTCCAAAAAGTTTATTGCCAAAACGCAGATTCATGCCAGCCACCTATTACGCCAGCTGATTTTTACTGTACCGGCAGCGCCGTTAAACAAATAAGTATTTTCACCCGGTCTTGCGGTCAGAAACTGGCCGCTGAAAGCATTAATAGCATTATATGTTCCACGGCGTACCGTCCCGGCTTTAGTATCAACAATAAGCGTTGCCGGTTTAGTCAAAAGTGTATCCGCTACGCGCATACTATACCCGCTTTCAACATGCGTGATAGTTACGTCATTCATCGTTGTAAGCGGTATTAATTCAATGGTCAGCGGCGTTTCAACGCTACCGCCATTGTTGATAACAATTTGGGCATCTTTAGCGGCCGCTGTAAATTCTGTAACCAGTTCAGATTCAGTGCTGTCATAGCGGAACGGGTCAGATAAAAGCAGCGTTATATCAACTTCACCTTTAGTCCCTTTGAAGCTGTCCACCCATTTTTCTTTAGTGTTGGCCATGCAGGCAATATTATAGTACCCACGCCCGCTGCCTGATTGCAGCTGATAGTCACGCTGATACATGAGCTGATACAAATCGTTCAGCTTTGCATCATGTTCAGCCGGAGTGCTGCCTTCAATGACAAAGCCTAAAGTGATTTTCTTACCGTCAATAAAGCCATCACCTGAAATAGTGCTGCCGTGACTATAACCGCGCTTTTCGCTTTTAGCGCGCACAGTAATATCAGCAGCACCATCAAAGCTGTAGGCATATGGCAGGGCAGTTCCATTGATAATAAGCTGTTCTGTAGGCTTTACCTGCTTACGTACAGGAAAATATTCACGTCTTATGATCGTCACTTTATCACCCCCGCACACCCATAGCCAAAGAATATTGAATGTCCTCCATAAAGGTATCGTAATCAGCACCGGTATTAATATCACCATAATTAATTATTTCAACATTGGCACCATCACCTGAAGCAGTGTCAAAGTCCACGCCATCAAACAAAAAGCTGGTGATCTTTTGCAGTACACTACTGCGCAGAGGCAGTACAGCTTCAGGATAAGATTTTTCACCAATCAGCGCATGAGTAGGCGCAGTAACAACACCACCGGCAGCAAAAGGTTTTTCACCAAGGCCATTTGCGCCAAAATCAAATTTTCCCATTTCCTGCATTCCGCCGCCGAAACTTGTGACAGCATTACTTGCTGCGCCAGCACCTGCAGCAGCACTTAATCCAGCAGTCAAAAGACCTGTAGCAATCCCTGCCGCCCCCGGTTCTACAACAAGTTTTGCCCATGCCGCAGGCGCAAGAGCTTCTGCCATTGCAGCCCCCTGTGCTGCCACAGCAGCAGTTTCCTGTCCCATCATCATTTTGCTAAGGGCAGCGGCAGCCATTCTTTGTACCTGCCATTGAATAAACATTTTCACTATTTCTTTACCCAAATTCTGCAAAGTTTTTCCAAAATTCTGTCCGTCTACAATAGCATTAGCAAAGCCCTGAGCTAATCCATCCTTTAAAGTGTTAGCTGCTTCCAGTGCAAAACTTGCATATGACTGTTCAGCTTCAAGCCGCCAATCATAATACTGCTGCATCAATTCCTGTTTCTCAGATTGATTTTGTAGAAAGGCCGCTTTTTCTTCATCCAAATAAGCAATATACCGCTCCAGTTCGCCCTGCTTTTGCATTTCATCCAAGTCAGCCTTAAAAGCCTGCAGCAACGTAGCCTGTGACATCAACTGTTCATTCATGTCTTTATTGATCTGAATTTGAGATGCAGCAGCTTCCTGCTCTGCAGTAACCTGCGCAGCCTTTCTTTGCTCAAACATTGCTAACGCATTGGCGATAACGGTATCATCACCGGTTTTCATGGCACGTTCATATAACTGCTGCGCCTCAGTTGTAGCATTAGCAAATTTATTTTTCCATTCATCCACCGCAGCAATACGCTGATCCCGTTCTTTAACAATATTCGCATACACCTGATCGAATTCACTTAACCCGCCAATCTGAATATCCATTGTGAAATTATTAAAATCACGCTGCATATCCAAAGTTTTCTCTTTGGCAGTATTAAGCTGCTCATTGATCCTGTCTATTTCCCGGCTGATTTTGTCAATGCCGGAATTTTTACCACCTGTTTTGCTGCCGCCTGCTGCTGTTGTTGAACCGCTCGTTAAACCTAAATCATCAGGTGAAGCAATCTTAATTCCCGAACTTTGTTCAGTAGGTGCATTGATTGACGAAACACGAAACTCTTGCTTAACTTTATTACTGTCTGCCAGCTGCTGATTAGCTTTTGCAGCTTCAATAGTAGCCTGTGCCGCTTTCTGTGTATTAGCAGCCCATTCTTTTGCCTGAACCGCCAAATCACTGCTGACATTGACAATAGAAAACAATTTATCCAAAGCATTCGCTGCAAACATTACAGCTCCGGCAAAAGCGTTCTGTATTTCTGCTGTCGCTCCGTCAACGGCAATAACCATAGTGTCACAAAAATATTCCCATTGAATCACAAGCCAATCCCAATTTTCAAATATGGCATAAGCTACCCCGCCTATAACTGCACCCGCAGCAATAAACGGCGCAGAAATTATACCAGCACCTACACCCAGTGTATATAAAGTGCCGACAAGCGCAACTATAGCCGGTATAGCCACACCCATTATCGCACCGGCAATAACAGCCATAGAACCAGTAAACCATACAGGCAAATCACGGATAGCATTAGAAAGCCCCATAGTTTTAACTTTATCCGCAAACTCGCCGATAGCGTCCTGCGCGCCTTTCAAAGCAGCTTTAATATCAAAAGCTTCAATCAGTTCATCACCAATAACAACCATAGTTTGAGTAACACTATCCTGAATATTGCTCATAATACCATTAACAGTTTGTGCCTGCTGTTCCATCATGCCACCAAACTTACTGTTCATGCCGCTAATAACAGCCTGAATACCTTCTGCCGCAGATATTTGCCCTTTGCTGGCCTTATCCATAGCTGTAGGTATATCAGTGCCGATTTTATTTGCCAACATTTCCCATGCCGGTACGCCAGCTTCAGCAAGCTGCAGCATTTCTTCTGCACTTACTTTTCCTTTGGCCTGCATCTGCCCTATTGCCAAAGTCAACCGTTGAATGCCTTCTTCACCTATACCCAATGCCGCTGCGCTGTCACCTACAGCAGTCAATATAGGAATTACCTGTTCCGCACTGAATCCGAAAGCAAGAAGCCTTTTAGAAGCATCCAAAACGCCCGGTAATTCAAATGGTGTACTGGCCGCAAACTTTTCAAGTTCACTTAAAAAGCTTTTTGCCTTCTCGCCATCTTTCAAAAGTGTAGTAAAAGCAATCCGTGTCTGCTCCATCTGCCCGGCAGCTTTTACTGAAGCAAGGCCCAAAGCCCCCAAAGCTACACCTACACCGGCAATAACACCTAACGCGCCTTTATTTATGCCTAAGTTATCACTGGCAAAGGTGCGTTTAACGTTTTTCTGCAGCGCACCCATTTCTTTATTAAATTCATTTATCCGTGCGCCAATAACTACTTGTAAACGTGCTACTTCTGCCATCATTTCACCTCCTATTCATAGCCAAATTCTTCAAAAAGATCCTGCGCTATTTCAGATTGTTCCTTAGAGGAATTACGCTTTTTCCTGTGTGCAAAAAAGCTTTTCAGTTCCGGACGCTTCTTTTTACCTGAAGCTATGCAAACATTCGGGTATGTAATCCAGCTGATAACAATATCTTCCAAATGGTCATATCTGCGCTGCCATCCGTCCAACATCAAAAAAATATCTGCAAGGCACAACCGTTCTACTTCCCACGGCTTTAAATTCAATTCGCCATAGCACCACGGCAAAAGTTCATCCAGCAGTTCTGTAAAGCTTTTCGTTACTTCCCCGCTTCTTCATCAGGTGGCGCTTCAATTTCCAGCGTATTATTTTCAGTTTCCAGCACCTTCCTGGCAAACCCAAAAACACCCGCTTTGCTCAAGGCAATGATAACAAGTGTCTGCAAACTTTCACTGCTGTTATCCAGCAGCCACTCATCCATCCAGTTATAAACCTGTTGGATAGTAACTTTTTTGTCATACGCAGCCAAGCCGACATACAGGCATTTTGCCAAATCGCCTAAAGCAATAACGCCGCCGTTTACCATTTTGTAAACATTGTGGTCATCCAGCATCCTTTCAAGCTGGCTTACACCCAAAGCATTAAACTTGATTTTTCTTTCTTTGCCGCCTAAATTGATCGTCACACTTCTGTCCAAACTCATTTTCATCGCTCCTTTGGTATAGAAAAAGCAGGGCTTTGACAGCCCTGCTTTAATTATTATTTTGATATTTCTTATTATTCGACAGCGTTCAAGATACTGTCACAGTAGCAATATTGCTATAACCGTTCTTGTCGCCGCCATTTACCTTTAGACGAAAGTACGCCTTGCCGGCTTTTACCCCGCTTACTTCTGCGCTGGTCGCAGTGTTTTCAATCGCTACATCCGTATCTGTAAATTCAGTTCCATCTTCACTCTGCTGTAAAACAACAGCAGCAGCACCGGCAGGTGCAGCAAAGGTCAGATTCACTGTACCTGCACTTTCAGATGTAGCAGCAAGGTCAGTGATCGCATTCGCTGTGTTACGCGGATCAGGCTCATTAGTAACAAAATCAGGCTTACCGATACCGCTAAGCGTCATGGTAACAGTAGCAACATCATCATGCGGATTGTCGTCGCTGAATTCCGTGATATTCGCAAAACCTTTTACAGCATTACCGTATTTATCAAGGCGCATGATATGTACTGCAATATCATTGACAAAGGCATATTTCAAAGCGTCCAGCATTTCATTATTTACTTTATAAACGCCTTCCTGCTCAATGCTCCAGCTTTTAGTCCCTTGCAGGCTTTCACCCCAGCCGCCGCTTGCTTTGTCGCTGCCGTCGATTTCGTCCCCGCTCATGGAAAGCGGCGAATTACGCTGACCGCCAACTAAACCCCATTTAGGATTTTCAACCGTAGCACCTTCGCCATAGTTCAAAAACAACAGCAGGCTTTTACCAGCCAGCGTTTGACTTTTGTTTGGCTGCATAGGGAAATTAGCTGCTTTGATCATTTCATTCATTATTTTCTACCTCCTACATTTCTTTTTGTTCAACTTTTACTATGACACGTACAACGCCATGCTGCCAGACACTCCCATCTTCATATTCTTCTTTGAAGGCTTCCACCATATCAATTTCCAAACCATGAAAATAGTAATCGGTAATCTCAATCTGTTCCAGCTCAGCAGAACCGGTCAAAACCTGTACAATATCGTCAAGCATTTCATCCAGTTCTTTTTTTCCATGATAATTGCTGAAAGCATTGATATTCACCGTAACCTCCCAAACAGGGCAATCACGCTTAGCACTTGACGGCTTACCTGTAGTTTCGCCAATAACCAAATACCTGCTGTCTACAAGTTCTCCATCTTCAAAAGGTGTGCTGTCATCATAGACATTATAGCCGCGTATATTACTGCTTAACGCTTTATATACAGCGGCCTGCACAGCTGTTAAAGGCACATTTCTAATCATTTAGGCATCTCCCTTAACACTTTTTTTATATCACTTTCAATCCTCGGCTTGCCGCTCTGATAAGCAGGTGTCATATAGGGACGTGCAGGCCGTGCCGGAATATGGACTACACCTTTTCCCGGCTTACTGCTTTTATGCACAAAACGCCTGAAACCTCTGCTGTCAATCTTCAGTGCAAGCTTAGGTTCGTCGCCTTTTCGAGGTTTTTTTCTCGGCCTTGCCGTCGCAGCTGCAGCACCAAACTCTACAAGATGCGCGTATGGTACATTAGTTCGCACAGTAGACGTTATAGCCGTACTATCAAACCTTGTGCGAATACTTTTACGCAGTTTGCCGCTTCTGCGCGGTACACGGCTGCGTGCTTCTTTACCAATATTTTGTCCACCAAGCCGGATAGCTTCTGAAATTTTTTCGGTTGACTTTGCATCATACGCTTCCAAGCGCCGCAGGGCTTCGTCCAGTCCCTTGACTTCAAAAGACATACGCATACTTCTGCTCATAATGGTTTTACCAGCTTTGTTTCAATTTCCAGATAACCGTTATCCAGATCAGAAATATTCAGCAGTTCATATATCAGATTTTTACACCGAATGCGCATGGTTACATCAGGGCATTTCGCGCCGCTGCACCTGCGAACTGTAAAAAACACAGGCACATAATTTACATGCTCTCCCATCAGCTCACGCCTTGAAGCAGGACGTTCACTTTTAGCTGCCCACAGTTTAAAAGCTTCAGAATACATTGCTGGCATCTTACCGCCCAATTCGTCACGCACTGTTTCGGATTTCTGTAAAAAAGCGATCCTGTGCTTCAACATTCCCGGATTCATAATGTTATGATCCTCCCCGGTTCCAATAATGCTTTCACCGCCAAAGGAACTTCACGTGGTATCGTATTGCCAAAACTTACAGCAGTACGATTTTCAAACCAGTGCGCAACAAGCAGCTTAATAGCCAGCTTAACCTGTTCATCCACACCGGCAGCATCTTCTATGCCAGTTACATACCTGACAGTCACATTACTTTTTTCAGCAGTAAAACAAAGTCGCGCCAATAAATCCTGAACAACGGTATACCTGCCATTATTCGAACTAACACTTAAAACCTCTTGCAGGTTTTCACTGCGCGGAAGTTCTAAAATGTTATTTATCGGCCTGTCAACCAATTCCAGTGTTTGCCTTAAATACGCCCTATGCTGAAAATCCTCACAATATTGACGGGCAGCTTTTATAAGCTGCCCTATCAAAGATTGTTCTTCATCACAGTCAAGCCGCAAATAGGCACACATCTCCCGAAGGCTTACCGGCTCACTTTCAGGCGGAACAATCACTTTTAACCGCATGATTATTCTTTAGGTGCAGAAGCAGTTTTGCTTGCAGCAGCTGTGCCGGTTACAGTAGCAGTTGCAGCATTAGACACACCGGCATTCTCGCCACCGGTTACAACTACTTTATAGCCGTAAGTTCCGTTTGCCAAATTAGTGTCCGTGTACTCAGCCGCATCGACCGAAACAGCATTTACATTAATGCGCTGATAAGTTACGCCATCATCACTGCGCATGATATTAACGGAATTAGCATTTTTAGCAGCTGTAAAAGTCAATTTCACGTTGCTGCCTGTAGCCGCAGCTGTCAAGTCACTGATCGGCGTAGTTGCCGCAGTAGTACCACCAAGCAATACATAAGGGCTGACCTGCACACCGCTGTCAAGCATATACGGAGTATTTACCCACGGCTTGCCGTCCACATTGCGGAAGGCTTTGATAACCGTTTGATTACTGGTAAATTTGACATGTTCAGACATGCTGATATAAATACCGCTGCCGTCCTTAATCAAATATTTTTTCAGATTGACCAGTTGCAAGTCACCTGTATTACCACGAGAAGCGTTCATGCCAGTCAGGAAAAGAGGCATCCCCATTAATGTTGTAGGAATACCCTTAGTCAGATCACCCTGCACAAAAACAAATCTGCCGGAAGCGTCCTGCAATTTAATCAAGTCTGCCAAAATGGTGCTGCTGGCAAGAAAAATAGAATCAGGAATATCTTCAGGCGGAAACGCTGCCATCATATTGGCCACATCATTAGTTGTAACTTTACCCGCAGTTTCCCTTTGTACGACCAGCTTGCCACCATTGCCGTTAGTAGCAAACCCCAGTGGTTTACCAGTACCATTACCATTGATAAAAGCTCTGTCTTCTGCACGTACGATAGCATTGCTCAAAAGCTGCCCAAAAATAGTAGACGAAGCAGGCGCATTACGCAGTAACGTATCTGTAACAGTAATAAAGCCGGCAACTTCTTTAGGCTTCAGCTCAACATTTCTAAAGCTTGCATTGCTTTCAGGCTTCTCCTCGCCTTCCTCGATCCATTTAACAGTCACACCGCCTTCATTGCCAGCAGTATAATCCAATGCAGGCATATTGATCGGTGCGTCTGGATATTCTCCTGCCGGGATTACCAAAGCAAACGGACGGATCAGGCTGCGTTTTTCCCCAACCATTAAAAGCTCATCCGAAAATTGTTCAGGGATCAAATAACCACCGCTTGCGCCATCAGCAGTATTTTGTGCTTTAAGATTTTCCAAGCGGCCTTTTTTATCGCCATATTTAATAGCGTGCAGCACTTCACCCAAACTTTTAAAGCCGCCGTTATCTTTAGCCCCATCCTTGACCGGGTCAATATGCACAGCCGGGCCACTATTTCCAAAAACGCTGCCGCCATAATTCTTCTTTGCATTTTCATCAACCTGTTCCAGCATTTCAATCTGCCTGTCACATTCGTTGATTTCCTGCTGCAGATCGTTGAAATTCTTTTCCATTTCAGCAGTCAAACCACTCGCTGCTTTAGACATGATTTCTTCCTGTGCCTTGATAGCCTTAGCACGTTTTTGTAATAACTCTTGCATGTTCATTAGTTTAGTCCCCCTTTATTTTTGTTCAAATTTAACCGCATCTGCATTGCTTTCATTTTTTCCTGTGCCAGCCGATCATCATGCAGATCAACCACAGTCATTTTCTTGCTGACAGCAGCATAAACGCGTTCAGCAATGCTTTTCGCCAGCGTGTCCAAACTGTTCTTACTTAAAATATTTTCAGCCATCTGTACAGCAGGGCTTACATCAACACCGGCAGCTTTTGCTTTCAGCAAAGCATCAGGATTAGCCGGAATAGTAACACAGCTGTATTCAAGCAGCTCCTGTTTTATGAAGTCAATCCCATAAGGTCGGTTCACATCCTCTGTCCATTTCCATTCGATACCACGAAAACGGCAGCTGACCGCATGTAAAAAGCCCAGCTTATACATTTGCCCAACCATATAACCATAATCATTTTCATCCTTACTGGTAAACTCAGCACGGCCAATAAGTTCTCCGCCCTCCACTTTCTCCAGCAAAGATTTAGCCACAGGAAGCTCCCACATATCGTGCATCCACAATACAACAGGATTTTTGCGGAAGTTTTCCAGCTCCCAGCCGTCAGGATTTACGGTGTCAAAATCTCTGTCCACCGCTCCATTGGATAAAATAAAATCGCAGATAATCCGGCCGTCTTTTTCTTCGATAGCCTTCACCTGCTCCATCGAAAACGCTTTGACGCACAGAAGTTCATCCGCAGCAGGTTTATTACCACTTTTCAACGCTTCACGGCAGGCTTTCAATTCCATGCTCATTTTTTATTCGCCCCCTTCTTTTTGGCAGCTTCCTCAACAGGAAGCATGTTACCATTAATAAATACTGTTTTACCTTGCCCGTCAGGAAGCGGATTCATGTTCTCGCGCTCACGCCATTCATCGGCATTGATAATGCCATCCTGCCGCATAAGGTGCAGCATATTAGCACGGCTTTGATTATCACCACGCAGCATGGAAAGCATATCAAACTCACAGTAATAGCCGTCCTGCCGTTGCTGACGCGTTAAACAACGCATGTTCATAAACTGTTCCCAGCGCACGAACCATGGCAGCATCGTGTTTTGATAAAAGTCGATCGTCTGCTGCTCTATATTGGAATACGTCGACTTTTCCAAATTCTGAATCAGATGCAGCGGAACACGGTAGAAGCGGGCAATTTCCTCTGTTTGGTATTTGCGCGTTTCCAAAAACTGTGCTTCTTCTGGATTTACAGAAATGCGGTTGAATTTCATACCGCCTTCCAAGATCATCGTAGAACCAGCATTGCTTCTTCCTTCATAACGCGCCTTAAATTGTTCTTTCAAACGCTGCCAGGCATCTTCTTTCAAAGGCTTGTCAGTTTCCAATACACCAGTTGCCAATGCGCCATTTTCAAAAAATTTATTGCCAAGTTCTTCACTGCTCATGCCTAGGCTGATAGCACGCCGCGCCATTGCCAGCGGACTATAGCCAATAACACCGTTATAACCAAGCCCCGGAATATGCAGTATTTTTTCTGCAGGCAACTTATACAGCTTGCCACGGTCATTGACATTGTAATAAATCTCACCGGTGTTATAGTCCTGTGCCGGCAGCACATTCACAGGTAGCAGCATATTCAGCTGCGTAACTTCTCCCTTGCTGTCCAATACTTTTTCAGCATAGGCATTACCGCCGCTAAGCACATGATACTGCATAGTTTCACGCAGATAATAAGCCGGCATATTCGGCGCAGCAACATATGTCAGCACATCATACAGCGGATTTTCAACAGCCCTGCGCCTGCTGCCGTCAGGCAGCTTCTGATACAGGTAGCATTTACAGCTGGCGAATGTTTCTGCCAGCACATGGATACAAGCCCATACCGCGCTATACTGCATAGCAGTGATATGATTAAGCTGCACTCCGTTCAGCATCATTCCCGGTGTAAGCCGGAACTGGCTGCTTACAGTTGCACTCTTTGCGGCATCCGGCGCAAAGATATTCTTGAAAGCACCCACCAGCAGGCCAGCCGGGCTGCGTATCGTATCACTCATCTTTTAGTTCACCTCCCTTCAGGTAAAATAAAAACAGCCATCCCCATACAGAAACAGCTGTTCAAATTTTATTTTGCCCTACTTTACGCCTAGCAATACTGCCTGCCACAGCAACCAGCAGCGCACCGGCAACAATTAAAGCGGCCGGTATACTGATCAGTGCAATACCGGTCACGACAAGCAGCATACCCAAAAGCACCAGTACGACAATAGCCTTATCTTCCTTATCCATTCCATCACCTCATAAAAAACGAACGCCGGAGTTGCTGCCAGTACCGCCGTATTCTTCATAAAACGCAGGTAAACGCGCCATAGCATTTATGCCGGCAGCAACCAAGTCAATACGCTGCGTATCATCTTTATTTTTCTTACTCAATTTAATATTTTCATTGCTGTCAGTGTAGGCATACGCATTACGCAAACACCAGTCAAACAGCTCATTACCTTCATGGACGACATTGCTTTCAACTACTTTCAGCCGAAATTCTTTAGTAGGCTCGCTTAAAGTAGGAATGCCCTGCCGCACTTCAATAACTATTTCCCCTTCTTCTTCCAGCTTCTGCATGAAGTAAGAAGCGTTCCAGCCATCAAAACAATGTTCCACAACATCTAAATCCAGCTCATTAGCAAAGCACTTTACCCATGCCTTCATCACATCATAATCAACCGCTGCACCTTCTGTTATAGTGCAGTAACCACGCTGGGCATATTCCCTGTAGGCTATGCGGTCAGTCTGTTCATGTCGTTTTACCGCTTCTTCAGGTATAAAACCATGCGAAACTACTGCTACACGCTTTTCATCAAGCGGAACAATAAAAGTCGCAGCTGTCAGATCAATGCGCTTTGAAAGGTCATAACCAACTATGCAGCGTCTGCCGCGAATAAGTTCATATAGTTCATCACGGTTTACTTTCAGCGTTTTCCATTTTGGCATCAGCCCATCCATGTATTTCAATTCACTGCTGTCCTGCCACAAATTACAGCGTTTAGTCAGATATTCGCGCAGCTTTTTCGGGTCATTACTTACAAATGCTTCACGTCCCTCGCTTACGATTTCTTTCAGCAAATGCTCGCTGTATTCAGTTTCATGCTGCAGCACAGGATTTGCCTTGACTAAAGAACTGACATCATAAGGATCATCACCTTCTTCCAGCTCGCGTATTACGCAGAAATAATCATCAATAGGCTCATCAGTATCGCCATCTAAGATTTTGCAGCACAGGTCATATTCTGCCTTACAGGGATTGTTTTCTGCATCTTTACCAGCCGTAGAAATGATAAACAGCAAAGACTGCAGCCGTTTGCCGAATCCGGATTTCAGCACGTCAACGACTTCGGATGACGGATGCGCATGATATTCATCAATTATAACCATACACGGCGCACCGGAATCTTTGTTTTTCGTCTGTTTGCTTAAAGCCCGCATCCAGCCTTTACGTGTTTTATGTTCTACCCGCGTACGTTTTATAATAAGCTTCTGACTGATTTCCGCAGAAGCTTCACCCATAGAACAAGCATCACCCCAAACACGCTTTGCCTGCTCCCGGTCTACAGCTGCACATTCAACCTCCGGCGCCATTTCAAAGCGCCGCAGTTCAGGCTTGCCAGGCGGATAAATCGCGTCAGCACACATGCCGTACAACGCAACACCTGACATTTCAGTGCTTTTTACATTGCCACGGGCACGGAAATTAAAAGCTTTGGTAAACCGCCGCGCGCCGGTTTCTTTATGCACCCAGCCAAAAACACAGCCTAAGTCGAAATACTGAAAAGGCAGCAGCTGGATATGCTGCCCGGAATATACGCCGCGCACATGCACGCAGTATTTTTCAAACCAGTCAAAAATCCTGTTCGCTCTGCTTTCATCAAAAACATAAGGAAAGCTATCTGTACCCTGCCGCTCCAGATCATCAAGATGCCGCTGACAGGCCTGCCGTTCCCGCTTACACACAAGGCGCAGTCCGTCAACGACCTCGCGCGCATAGCGCTCAGTTACAAATAAATCATCATAACAGGTCATGCCATCATCGAATCCTGTTCATCATCGTCATTTGAAGCATTGGCACGTTTGACAACAAGGCGGGCGCGGGCAGTAGGCGTAAGTCCAAGCTTTTCAGCATAGCTTAAAGCCTGCTTACCATACATGTCTAACTTCTTTTTATCCGGGAACATCTTCACAGCTTCATCTTCAAACAAAGCCTGATAGCGGCAGAAGTTTGCCAATATGCGTGCATCAACATTGTCAAACAGCTCTATCTCTTTCCCTTCCTTGATAATTTCCTTCCAAATTTTCAAAGCCGCAGCACACGACTTTTCTTTTAAAAACGCAGGTGTTTTCAATACTACTTCAGCACGCTTGATTTTTTCTTCTGCGTTTTGCCGTTTCTCAATTTCTGTTTTTGTATAATGTTTACCAGTTTTATTGCCACGGTTAAAAAGCATAACCTTAGCACTTTGAGCCGGTGTCGGCATAAATATCACCTCCTTCAATCAATATTTGCAAAAAAATATATGATAGGGGAACTTTTCAAAAGTTCGAGTACGGTGCGGTATGATGTGAAAAGCTGCAGGAAATTGCACCCCCCTACCCCTCACAAGGGATTCTCCTGAGCAAAAATTTTAAGAAAAAATATTTTTTTATTTTTTCAAAATATCATTACCAAAGCCACCGTCCTCGGTAGCAGTTTTTATATCGTGGCATCGCTTACATAAGGCCTGATGATTAGCTTCATCCCAAAATAATTCATAGTCACCTTTATGCGGCTTGATATGATCTACTACACTCGCCGGCGCATTGCAGCAATTTACACAAATCGGATGTTCCTGCAAAAATATATTTCTGTATCTTTGCCAACGCGCATTATAGCCGCGCTGCGCAGCACTTTTACGATAACGGTCATAGCGCATGAATTTTTCCTGCTGATGCTTATCACAATAGCCGTTTGCATTATCCGTCAGGCTAAGACAGCCAAGCTTACGGCATTCACGCTTTATTCTATTCGGCAAAGTTCAATCACCTCCATACAGTTATAAAAAAGCACCTGCAGCATCACGCCGCAAGTGCAAAATACTTTTATACAATTTCTGTCACTATCATATTACCACAGCCAAAAGCAAAAATCTGTCCTCATTTTGTCCATTCCAAAGCACTTAAACTCCTAAAGCTTTAGCAAATTTAGCTAAAGCTTTATTGTACTGATTATAAATAGCCTGCCGTGAACTGTAGCCCAGCTTTTCCGTGATGCGCTCCATGCTATAGCCATCCACATGGCGCATAATCAAAATATCACTGTAATGCTCGCAGTTTATTCCTTTATTGATTATTTGCAGCGCATCTTCAACGATCAATATTTCAGCCTGCCTGTCCGCTATTTTCATAAGTATCTTTTGACATTCATCAGCAATATTCATCATATCAGGATGATAAGGAGCTGTGCCGGTAGCAGCCGCATCATAGGACACTGCTGAAACATCAGCTGGCTTACCTAAGTCAGCCAATCTTTTAAGCTTGCTGCGCAGTCCTTTAAGTGCTTCACGATTCAAAGAATATTCTTCCAGTTTCTGCACAGCCAGCCGTTTTGCTTCATCACGCGCCTTTATCACCTGCTTCACATCCTTTTCCGTTCCAATACACGCAACCGCGGCAATACTGTATTCCTTCAGGAAGCTTTTTTTCAAAATCAACATCCAAGATGTCCAATGTTTTATCACTGCTTTTCACAGCGTAACTGTCTAAAAACTTTTGTGCTAATTCCTTATGGACGATCGCGCCAATAGCAACCTGATTATCAAAAACACCCGGAATATTTCTGACTATATACATTTCAGCTGCACACCGTTCCACTTTTACCAGCGACCCATTAATTCTGTACGCCTGCATTTTTTGCCATCCTTTTCATTGAGCAAACTTCCATTTTTAAAATCAGAAAACCTGTATATTTATCTATTGAACCAACACGCCTGTAGCCGTTCGTCCTGCACCTTTTCAGGCACATACATTTGCCGCATATATGCTCCTGTTCAACCAGTTCTTTAAGTTCATCTTTATTTTTCTTGATCCATTCACCTTCTGCTTCCGGCCAATGTTCTTTAGCATAGCAAATTATTTCATCTTCTTCGATAGAAGTTTTGAAATACTGCGCCGCTTCCGCAAACCTGCCTGCTTTTGCCAACTCTATTATTTTTGCAATCCGTTGAGGTTTTTGAACATATTCCGGTACCTTTTTCGGAGTGGGCGGCGTTGGAGGTAATGGTTCTATCCGCACCGGTTCATTATTTCCCTGCTCTGCAGCCTGATTGATAAAATCCCACATTTCAGGTTCTTCCGGATATTTTTTGCAGGTAGCAAGGGCAATTTCAGCTGCTCTGTCAAAAATATCAGCATCCACCGTACAAAAAGCATTAAGCCATTCTTCACATAACTTCTTACGCACAGCCACATCCATGCTGGCAGAAAGCTTACCGTTTATTTCCATGATCGGCATCTTTTTCTTATCAAACTGGTAAAACGCTTTTAAAACATTTTGCTTTGTTATAACATTCACGTTATGCCCTCCTGTCTGTAAAAATCATCCAGCGACTGCTGTGCAGCTTTATTGTCATTTGGCAAACCATCTGTAAGCCAGTTACCAAGTATGCCAAAAAGATAATTCTTCGGATTACGAATCACTTTACCCCTGTTAGCTGCTTTTAGCTCTCTTACAGCCCGCAATACCCATACGGCTTTAGCACTAACAGCAAAAGCTTGCAGCATTTGTATTTCATCGCCATCAAGCCTGTGTTTTGCACTTGTAAAAGCAGCATTGTATTCCTGCAAAGCTGACATAAATTCAGGTTCCGATGCAGCACTGTGCAGTTTCTTGTTCGTGTCAGTGTTGTTTAATTTATTTTTTAATAATATATAATTCTTGTTATGTGTCGCCAAATGTGTCCCCGAAACTGTTCCCTTTGGTGTTTCTACAGCTTTAATGTTTTCAGCAAAAGCCCTTGCAGTATCGGCATCTGCAGGTGTATCCAAATCTGTTCCCAAAAGTGTATCCAAAGGTGTATCTGCCAGCTGATAGCATTCCCAATTTTTGATATTCACGATCGTACCTTCACGCTTACTTCTGCATTCCAAAAAACCGACTACGGCAAGACGGTTAAATTCACTTGTAAGCTTTTTTAAAGATACACCGCAGCTTTTAGCAAAGCGGCGGTAACTGATAAACAATTCACCCGGATTCAGCACAGCGTTTTTATCTGTTGTTACCTGCCAGTGCGTGACACTATGGCAGGCAGTTAACAGCAATGTAATCAGTATTACCTTGCCTTCTGCATCCGCACCACACCACGCACGGCTTTTCAGCAATTTACGATGCAATTTTATCCATCCACTCATAGCCTTTAACCTTTCATGGATGCAACTATATAAAAACTATCGCTGCCTGTAGCACGCACAAAAATCGGCTTATATTTGCCATTACTGCCAATAGTAACACTATCACCACGACAGTTATATATCAGCCTGTACAGCCTGCCAGCCGAAAAATAATTTGTTTCTTCATCCTCACCCTCCGAAGAATCCAAAGCAATACTTTCAATACCAGTTCCAACAACGCTGACGGCTTCGATATAAAGATATTCCGCGTCACTGCATATTTTAATCTTACTACCCACTTCATCGCCCACAATAACCGAAGCTCTTGAAATGGCAGCTAATAGCTTATTTTTATTAATAGTTATACGCTTAGTTTCCTTATTGCTTGCAGCAACCTTTTCACAGTCAGGCAAACTGCCGCTTACTGACTGACACATATAGTCAAACCGCGGCGCGGTAACATAAATTCCCTGCATGTTGCTTATAAGCCGAACTTCACTCAGTTCAGCCAGTTCTGCAATATGTTGGATATTCAAAGGCAGCAAAATCAATTTAACAGCCTGATTGCAACATGCAGACGGCACTACATATTTTGCAACACAAGAACTTTGCGCACTCCAGCAGACAGCACTGCCATCATCCGCAATATTTATTTCTATCCCGCCCCTCGCTCCAACAGCGTCTTTAGTAATAGCAGCACTGCAATGCTTCATTGCTTCCTGTAAAAAACTTGTAGAAAGACACACACCGCCTTCAGGTATCTTTAATTCAGGCAGGCGGGCTGACAGTATCGTTAAATTATATTGGCTGCTCTCTACAACTATCTGCAGCTCTTTTTCAGCAAAAACAAGCTTGACGTCACCTGTAAAAGTTTTAGCCAAAGCTAAAAAACGCTTACATTCAATACAAATATCAGCTGGTTCACTGCAGCCGTGGCTGATTCCTTCCATCCTGTACGTCAGCTGCTCTGCAGCTCCTGCCCGGCAAAACATAAGCATATAATTATTATCTTTATGCGGGCTTACTGCTACAATACGCAAGGCGCCGGCCATTTGTTTTAGATCATCATCCTGCTTTTTGCCGGAAGTCATATTGCCACCAATCAGCGCAACATATTCCAATGTTTTTTTTAGTTCCTCAGAACTAACATAAATTTCAACAGCCATAGCATCACCTTATATTTTTTATTTAACTATATTCTATTAACACTTTTCTCCGGCACCGCATCCTCTGTATATCTAAATTTGTCCCACAAATAGGATTCTAACCGTTTAATTTGCAGTTCCAAGTCAGCTTCCATATCAGAAAGAATATGTTGAGAAAGCATGTTTACAACTTCCAGTTTGCCTTCATTAAGATCACTAAAAAAATCAATGTCACTATAAGCAGAAATACCGCTTGCTTTATCAAAATAGTGAAATCGCATTTCAATACCAGCAGCTTTATACTTCATTTTTTCTTTAAGTTCAGTCACATCTTTCAGGCATCCAGAGTAGTACCGTTTACATTCTAAAAGCTTCATCAGCTCAGAAACCTTTTCTTTATTCAAAATATTATTTTTCATATCTATCACCGTTCTTTCACAGGCATTGTTTCCACCGCAAATAACTTATTGACTGGCTTTTGTAAATTCCAGTTTCCCGGAAATCCATTTGTAATAATTCCACAATAGCTATGGCCTAATGCAAAAGGGCAATCCACACATTCGGCGCGTTTTGCACATTCATTTTTGATTGTTTCCAGTGCTTCATATAATTCCATATTTATGCCCTCCCTTCAACCGTTTCATCAAACATACCAGTTTCTACCTTCTGAACAACCCGACCATTTTCAGCAACTTTTTTTGCATTATTATCTGAAATAACAGCTTTAGGATATTTAGTGCCAAGCTGCGCTTCAACAAATATTGCTTCATCACCAGTAGCATCCAAGCTTTTGCTTGCCTTGATATTAATAGTTATATTGCCTTTATCACCAATATCTAATTCATTAATAAGCTTTCTAAATTCGCCAGTGAATAGAAAATTCAAATCACCATCACACAAATTCTTTAAATCAACTTCCTCGGCTTGATATACTTCACCAGTCTGTTTATTGACATACTCCATAATTCATTTCCTCCAAAAAAGATAAATTCCCATAGCGGTAAGCAAAACATTAACTGCAGCCATAGATGCAATAAAAAATATTATCGTTAGAAAGGTATATTGAATAAGCTCAAATAAACTCATATCCATAAAATTTCATCCTTTCACATCGCTTTCTGTAAAGCAATTCCGCAAAGCTCAGGCAAGTTCGCCCTCACTAATGCTGCTGGCAACTGCGGCGGCACTGCATTACCACACCGGGCAACCTGTGCTGTTTTAGGATACGGCCTGCCGAGATAATCACACTCGATAATGTATTTATCAGGAAACCCCTGCGCCCGAAACAACTCTCTCGGTGTCAGCATACGCATGCCGATATCGATTATTTGATACTCCTGACCAGCAACTGTAATCAATCCGAAACGGTCCTTTGTTGTGATCGTATGCAGCGGTTCGTCTAACTTTTGCCCTTCACCCTGGCCGTAATACTTAATCAGGAACGCTCTGACTTCACTAAAGTGCCCACCGCCAGCGGTTATTGTATTAAGCGGCTTGTCTAAGGCCTGTTCACTGCTTTTGTTGAGCTGAATCAGGTTGCTGGTAACAATCGCATTATGATCTACAGTCGTAATCGTAGGAAGCTGTTTATCTAAAACTGCGCCGGCACCACGGTAATTACCGCCATAATGTTTAACCAAACTTGCCGCTACCAGCCCATACCTATTAGATGCATCAATCACCATCAATGGGCGCTGTAAAGCCTGTCCCCGCACTTCTTTTTCGCTTTGCTCGCCGTGATACTGAATTAAATTCGGTGCTATTAGCATATGCTCATTTTTCGTACAAACGGTACTAAGCGGCCTGTCAATATCACTGCTACGTTTATCGCCAGCAAAACCATTTTGGCAAATCTGCGTTACATATGGCGTTACCAATCCAAAGCCGTGTTTTGCAGTGACCGTCGGGAACGGTTTATCAAAATCTGCCCCACGGAAATTATCGCCGCCATGATTAACCTGCACAATAAACGGCTGCGGATTATCGATAACAAACTTCTGCAATCCTTTAGCTATCCGGCGCAGTGTATTTTCTGCAAGTGGTTTCTTGCGTTCAAAAATACTTGGGCAGGGAATTGACCAGTCAATGCACTCTGCAGCAGTATGCCACGTTTTCAGCTCTCCTGACTGAACTTTTAAGCTTAACGGATCTCCGTGTGTCGGTTCTGGCCAAACTATAGGCCTTCCATCACACCGGGCAATCAGAAAGAAACGTTTTCGAATCGTTGGCGCACCATAATCACAGGCCCGCAGTTCCCGCCAATCTACCTGATAACCATGCCGCCGCAGGGCATTAACGAAACAGTTAAATGTGCGCCCTTTCTGATTAGGGTCAGGGCGATCACCCAAGAGCGGGCCCCACGTTTTAAATTCCTCAACATTTTCCAGCATTATCACACGTGGCCGCACTGTTGCCGCCCATTTCAGGGCAACCCACGCCAGCCCTCGGATATTTTTATCAACCGGCTTTCCACCTTTTGCCTTGCTGAAATGCTTACAGTCAGGACTAAACCAACATAACCCTACAGGCCTGCCGCCAGTAACGGTAACCGGATCAATATCCCAAACAGATTCGTTATAATGCTCAGTGTAAGGATGATTAGCTTTGTGCATGGCAATAGCATCCGGATCATGATTAATAGCTATATCAACATCACGACCAATCGCCATCTTAATTCCGGTACTAGCGCCGCCACCACCAGCAAAATTATCAACAACTATTTCATCCCATAATTCTCGTTCCATTTATTTATCACCATTTTCACTACCAATATTTTTACTCAAAGCATTTATGACTTCCTTATCTTCATTTTTAATCATCTGAATAGCTAAATCCGTTACGCATCTATTACAAATACCAACTTCATTGTTATGAAAATAAAAACCATTCATCAATACTTCTTCACAACGACAGCAGAAGAACCTATCTTTCATATTTATTTTGTCCTCCACATTTTAGTCCGGGCAGGCGCACGATTATTCCAGCGGTAAATCATTTCTTCAACAGTCACTTTGGCCTGCATGGTATTACCGCATTTGCAGCGAATATACTTATAGCCACGACTGCCAAATTCCATATGCACACGCCGGCCACAGCTCCGACAATGGCAAAGCTCGGCAACTCCGAACATATTAAGCTGATCGGGAAAACAAAAGAAATTATAGCTTGCCAAAGTATTAAGTCCAATGCAGTCACAGCACGGATAAACACCCGGATACCTTTTATTTTTCCACCGGCAGTTATTGCATTCAGGTTTCATTTTCCCGCGACCTCCATATTAAAAATAATATGTTCACCCGGCAGAATATAGCGGCCAAAAGCATTATCTCTTTCAGCCTGTGCGCAAATTTCCCGCCAGTCGCGCTGATCGTCATACGTTTCTTTTAAATCGTAAATTATTTCTTCCAAAGTATCACCTGCCTGCACCGTTACAGTTACAGCAACAGTTTGCTTAGGTTCATCCATAAAAAACGAATACCACAAGCAGCAGGCCAACCCTAAAACAGTCAAAAAGTATTTCACAATATCTCCCCACTATGATAAAATAATGGGTAGATGCGGACTGCGAAGTTACATCTACCCTTGAACGTATGGTGCGTCAACACTATACGTTCTTTTCTTTTTCATTATTCATTTACATCCCTCCCTATTGTGCAGCAGCTCTGCGCTTTGCCAAAAGTTTCTTAGTTTCACTTTTAAGATCAAGAATATCGCTTTTAAACCGGTTTTCGTCACTAGGTTTATTTTTGCGAAAACTGATTATATTCGCAGCCTGCTGCATGTTTTTCATACTGGCAGCCTTCAGCTCAGCCTGTCGCTGATCCTGATCGCGCAAGAAAGCAATAACATCTTCATCCCAAACTCTGATCGGGCATCCACGTTTACCTCCTCCACTATGCGGTAACAAGCCACGTTGGCAATAATTCAACATATCATAATAACTTGCGCCATAGATTTTACAAAACTTGCTCAAACTCATTCTCTGCATAACTGTACCCCTTTCAGCACCAGCCGGAACTCCTTTTATTCCAGCATTTTGCATTTTTACGTTCAGACCTTTCTGTGATTCTAAAACAGCAGCTGACACGCTTCCGCACTTTTATTCTGCGATTGATCGCTTTGATGCAATCAAATACGCATCTTAGCCCTAATTCTATGCTATTTCTCAAATCGACCATCGCCCGGCAAACCTGCTCTACATTGATAAGTACAGGCCAATTCAACCCGCCAATGTTCAACTGCGCATCATAAACTTTTTTCATATCAGCAGTCAGCTCCTATCTTCTTATAATTATTAAAATAATGTGTTACAATTTAAACGAGGTGTTTCAACCATGCAATTAACATCACTTGAATATCAAATATTAGAATTCGTTAGCCAAAAAGGCACTATCCGAAAATCTGAAATAATCAAACATTTTGCAACAGCATCTGATATAGAAATTTGTATAATGCGTTTAACTTTACCAGCTCCTAGCATTTATAATTTGACACCAGACAAAACAAGGTATTTAGATATTATCCATGAAAATTCATTGTCGAATGATGTAAAAAACGACTATAAATTAAAACTTACCAGTTTAGGTTCGCTGACATTAAATAATTATCAATACAATCTTCAAATTTCCGAAAAAAATAAACAGCAAGAACATCGTAAACACCTTAGAGATAGTTTTATTATTGCTGTTGCAGCATCTGTGCTGTCAGCTGTCATTGTTAAGTTTTTGTTGTAGTAACTACAATATCCACACCTTATAATGTAAAACGAAAAGAAAGGATGTTTATTATGAATGAGGTATTTTATGTTATCTTGGGTTGGTTCCTTTCCTTTAGTACAATGTACATAAAAGATTTTGAAAACAATAAACGAGAAAACCTAGCTCTATTAGACGTATTAATTTCAGAATTTACTCAACTACACCAAGCCTTAATAGAAGATTATAAATCACAGCTTGAAGATAATTCATCACTTTATGTTAGCCCAAGCTTTGCACTATCTAACAAATGGTGGGACTCAAATAAACTATTGTATATGCGCCGTCTTCCTATTGAGGCAAAGCAATTTGACAAATGGAATCGAGTAAACGAAGATATTGACTTAACGAAAGCATCACAAGAAGAAAAAGCTAATTACGCTTCATTAACCAAAGAAACCAAAAATAGCTTAGAACAAGCAATAAAATATTGGCAGCAGTCGTGGTATATAATCCTTCTTCACCGTTTAAAACATAAGTAAAAATGTTAGCTACCGCTGTCGCAATTATTATGCCTATCATATGCAGATAGGCTTTTTTTAATAATCTTTTCACTCCTATTCCCCCTTTACTTGTTTATCAGCTGCACATTCTTTTCCACGCCGCTACAGCAGAAGGTCTGTTTTTATGAACAGAATCTTTAACCTTTCTGCCATACTGATCGCATACAATTAGTCGAGCTGTCCCGTCCCGTTTATCTGTAATGCTGGCAGTAACACCAAAATCTTTATGATATGTTTTCATATCTAAGCCCCCTTTGCTGATTTTTTATCCTTATCTTCATGTAAGCTCATAGGATTTATTTTTAAAAATTTACATATCTTCAAAAATTCATCTGCTCTCAACTTTCTTTTGCCATTTTCTTTTAAAGACGAATACATAACTTTCAACGGTAAATTTGTACCTTCACATACTGCTTTTACCGGAATATGTCTTTCTTTTATAATGTTATAAATTTTTTGTGTGACATCCATAATACCGCCTCCTTTCTTTCTTCATTTTGAAGATTTTTATTTTATTGTAATCTTCTTTTTGTAGAAAGTCAACTGCCTCAACAGTCTTTTTTCTTCTTTTTGAAGATTTTTTTCTTTACTTCGGGGAATTTAAGTGTTATTATAATTTCAACAAGGAGGGTAATATGGATATAGGAACTCTTTTAAAATCGAAAAGAAAAGAATTGAATCTGTCTGTCAAACAAGTTGTAGATTCTCTAAAGAGCTATAATATTTCAATATCAGAAAAAACTTTATATGGTTGGGAAAACAATTATAGACAACCAGACGCAGACACATTTCTAATTCTATGCGCCATTTATCAAATTTCTAATGTATTAGATTATTTCTTAAATGAACAAACTAAAGATTATTCAACAAAAGAATCTATTCTAATAAAAAAATACCGCCAACTTACTGCAGAACAGCAAGGAGCGGTAGAAAACAACATTGACTATTTTATTCAAGTAAATAAGAAAGATGAAACAACGGAAAACGGCGAAAGGCCGTTAAACGATGCGGCCGTGTAATTTATGTCAATTTTAACTCTAATCGTCATCCCGACGATTAAATAAATATTATATTCTCAGGGAGAGTGTTTAGTGATGAAAAAACTGTTTCTTTTATTCTGCTTTATTATGCTTGCATTTAACACTGTTTATGCCGCAACAACACCGGAACCAACAAAAAAAGTAGTTCTTTTTTATCGTGTTCCTGACACTATTCTTCAATGTCAAAACGCTGATGAAGATATAGTTGCTGGTGCTGCGGAATTAGAAAAAGAACTTAAAAATCACTATGGTAAAAGATTTATCGTACAAGAAGTTAAAAAGGCTCCTGAAGAAAAAATGTTGCCAGACGGCTATCAGGCTCTAATTAAACCAAACCAAATTCCGCTTATAGTTACAATAGACTTGGAAGGGCAAGGTTCTAATGTTGATTACTATCAAAATGCTTTTGGCGCAAAATCAGCCGGTGTTTCTCAGACAGTAAACGTACACTTAGTCGAGGCTTTACCAGCAAGCAACAGCAATTCTTTTGCTTGGATAGATTATGGTGTTCAATCTTATGGTTCTGGAACTTTTGCCATTGGCAGAGATATTTTTGCAGCACAAACTGATCCACGAAAAAATGTAAAAAATGCAGTTCGAGGCTGCTTCCGTGATGCCTGTAAATTAAATGAATCAATCAACAAGTATGCCAACCCTGCTGCGTACGAAAAAGAAGTTAATCGTTTCACTGGTAACTTTGAAGCAGTAGTAGCTTCTGATCAGAAAACTAATTCTGTAGCACTTGGAAAAATAAAAAAATTTGAAGATTGGTGCAAAGCAGACAAAATGCGTGAAAGTTACCTTATCGGTTTAAACGGTTTCACTAATATTAATCAAAAAATTATCTTTATTGACCAAATGATAAAAATGGGAGTATATAAAGAATAATAAAAAACGCCCGGCGTTACCAGCGCCGAGCGTAAGCCGCAGATATTACCAGTATCAACGGCAATGTAATAACCCCACCCTCAAAAGTAAGGCTGATTACGCTAATATTATAACATATTGCAACCAGCCTTTACTACTTTATACACAATTTTAAAGAAAGGCTGGTTTTTTATATGAAAAAAAGACGTTCAAACGGTGAAGGCGGCTTATCATGGGACAAGGAACGCCAAAAATGGTGCGGCACACTGCGCGATACGAACGGCAAACCGCATAAATTCAGGCATGTTGATAAAGTGGAAGTAATCAACTGGCTCAACAAAATGCGCCTTGTATACAGCAGTTTAAATCCTCTCTACAGCTATGATACCACTTTACAGGATTTTGCCTTTGCCTTCATAAAAAATAAGGCTGCTAATCCTAAAATAGCTGAAAGCACTGTTAATTATTACACCTACCTGGCTTCAAAGCTTTATCCGCTGGCAAACGAAGTAATGAATAAAATCACGCCTGAAGATATCAATGCCTTTATTGCAGAAGCCGATCTGTCTGCTTCCAATAAATCAAAGGTATATAAATTCTTAAAAATCCTATTTGGATCTGCACGGAAAAATAACCTTATTCTTGAAAATCCTATGGATATAGCCATTGTGCCTGAATATGAACCGGAATACGATGAACCATTTACACCGGAAGAAATAAAGCTTATCATAACCAAATTAAAAAACACACCTAAATTTTTACGCTATTATGCCCTCTGTTCACTTGAAAGTGTTATAGGCGCACGTATAGGCGAAATTTTGGGAATCGAACGCAGTACATTAAACTTTGAAAAAAATTACTGCAAAATAAAAGATGCAGTAAAAGCCGATATAAACGGCCGAACCTATGTAGGAAAAACCAAAACCAAAGCTTCTGTTAGAATACAATATTTTGATGCCGGCATAGGTAAAATCCTGCAAGACTATTTAGCAGCCTGCAATGTAGATAGTAAATATTTATTCTGCACAGCCAACGGAACGCCTATCAGCGTCCGGAATATGCAGAGAGCATGGAAGATGATTTTAAAGCATGCTAACGTGCGTTACCGCAGCTTTCACTATCTGCGCCACAGCTTTATAACAGAAATGTTTATCCAAGGCTATGCTGCAGCAGACATTGCCGCTGTAGTAGGTCACAGCCGTTTAGAAACAACCAACAAATATGCCCTGCGACGGCAGGACAAAGTTTTAGAGATTGCCAAAACAGCCGCCAACATTTATAATATTGCTTAGAAAGAAAGCGCCGTTTTTATAAACGGTGCTTCTGTAATTATGGGGAACAGTTGGGGAACTTATAACCCAAAACACTGTCTTTTTAGCCAAAATTTCGGTATTACCACGCTCAGGCAACAGATCATAGAAAATACCGTAATCGCTGTATTTATGCGCTTACAGGGCATTTTACACACAAAATTTTATCCTGCAACCTTTGCCTACGAATCAAAAGGTCGCAGGTTCGAATCCTGCCGGGGCCACCAGAAATTAAAGCTCACTTCTTGCGAAGTGAGCTTTTTTGTTTGCCTATTTATTTTACGAAGGCCGCAGCGGGATCGTAAAGCTGAAAGTACTGCCTGAGCCTAAGGTACTGACAGCGCTTACTGTGCCGCCATGACTTTCGGCCATCCATTTCACCATCGCCAGCCCTAAACCGGTACCGCTGTCGTCACCACTGCTGCGGGCGGTATTGACTCTGTAAAAACGTTTCCAGATTTTTGGCAGCTCGGCTGCGCTGATCCCAATGCCATCATCGCGAACAGTACCGACCGCATTTTTACCGTCACTCTTTAAAGTAAGCCAGATCTGCCCCTGCTGCCTGCCATACTTGACCGCATTAGTCAGCAGGTTAAGCCAGATACGCATCAGCAGAGTCTGATCAGCTTCAACTAAGATTCCCGGTTCTATCTCTGCCGTCAGCGTGATTTCTTTGGCTTCTGCCAGTCCCTGGGCTTCCTCTGCCACCATCTCGGTCAGTTCGCTTAAATCAAACTTTTCCAGATGCAGGCTTTCTTTATGCCTGTCTGCCCGGGCCAGCTGCAGCAGCTGATTGACCAGCTTCGACATTTTCCCGGCCTGCTGCAGTACACTCTCCAGTGCCTGCTGTTTGCTTGCCAGATCAGGCGACTGTAAACCGCATTCGGCCTGCGCGATTATCACCGAGGTCGGTGTCCGCAATTCGTGGGAAGCATCGTCGGTAAACTGCCGCTCGGCTTCAAAAGCGTCCTCCAGTCTGGCAAACATCCCGTCAAAGGTTTTCGCCAGCGTATCGATCTCGTCATCGGCACCTTCCAGTTCGATCCGCTTGGACAGATCGCTGCCGCTGCTGATCTGCGCGGCTGCTTCCGTGATCCGTGTTACCGGACGAAAAGCCTTTTTAGTGATCCAGTAGCCGCCCAGGGCCGCCAATAAGATCAGCAGCGGGAAAAACAACGCGCACTGCCACAAAATCTTATCCCGTTCCGCATATGCAGAACTGAGCGGTACCGTTCCACGTACCCAGTAAAAATTATCAGCATGACGCGGTTTAAAATAAAAGTCATATACAAACCAGTTTTGCTGGTCACTTCCGGCCTTCTGCAGCAGCTCGTCTGCAAAGGGTGTTTCCGGCAGGCCGCTGGCCACAAGTCCCGTGATCATCTGCCCGTTTTCGTGATAGACAGCAAGCCTGACCCCATCCTTTAAAAAATCCAGTTTCTCCAGACGCAGACGGCCATTGCTGTCGACCTTCAGTTCTTCGGCAAAATCATAGACCTCTTCTTCCAGCTTGTTCTGTACACCCAACAGCAACACCTTGTCTGTTGCCAGCAAAACAGCCGTAAAAATAGCACTCAAAATTATCACGATCAACCCTGTATACCACAAGGTTATTTTCATTTTAACAGACAGCTTTTTCATAAAGTCTCCTTCAGCACATAGCCGGCGCCGCGCACTGTCTGGATCAGTTTTTTCTCAAACCCGTCATCTACTTTTTTCCGCAGATAGCGGATATATACGTCGACTACATTGGAGCCGCCTTCAAAATCGTAATCCCAAACATGGTTTTCGATCGTTTCGCGTGCTAAGACCACGCCCTGATTGCGCAGTAAATACTCCAGAACAGCAAATTCTTTAGCGGAAAGCTGCAATTCGCGCCCGTCTCTGCTGACGCGGCGGCTGTTCAGATCCATTTCCAGACCACCGCACTGCAGCACGTTCGACACCTGTCCATTGCTGCGGCGCAGCAGCACCCGTAAACGCGCCACCAACTCGTCAAAAGCAAATGGTTTGACTAAATAATCATCAGCCCCCAGATCAAGACCAGCGACGCGGTCTTCAACACTGCCCCGCGCCGTCAGCAGCAGCACCGGAGTTTTATCGCCGGCATTACGCATTTTTTTCAGTACCGCCAACCCGTCAACTCCCGGCAGCATAATATCTAAAATAACAGCATCGTAGGCCGTAAGCTGTAAATAATCAAGCGCTTCCAGACCATCGCCGCAGGCATCGACGCTATAACCGCTTCCCTGCAGCTGCTTTTTCAGCACCTCACGCAGGTCAGGCTCATCTTCCACAAATAAAAGTCTCATAGCCGCAACCTCCTCAATTATTTTTATTATAGCACAAGCCTAAGGCTGTTTCCCTGCCAACAGTCAAATACTGCACAGCGCCCGGCCAGCCGCCTTTTTAAAATACAGGCTCCAACATATCAGCAGCAGGCCGCAGCCGATCATGATCGACTCTATCCTGACAAGATCGCTCAGCGGTCCGAAGCCAAGAATAGCAATCGGCATCATCCCCTGCGAAACAAACTGCAGCAATGCAAAAACACGCCCCATATAACCCTTTTCCGTATTAGTCTGGATCAAAACAGTCTCAGACGCTATCAGTACCGGTACAAACATCCCGCAGATGCAATCAAAGATCAGATACACCCAAAAGACCCGCGACAGTCCCATCAGCGCAAAGGTGCAGCCAAACACTGCCAACGAGACCGCTATCATCGTAATCTTGTTTTTGAACTCGCCTTTCCAGGCGACAAACGCGCCGCCCAAAAGAGCGCCCAGCGACCACAGCATTTCATTGGCCGTCAGTTTCCAAACTTCACTGCCGAAGCTCCTTACTACCATCAGCGGTGACAAAAACGCCGCCGGAGTGATCAGAACAAAAGTTACCGCATAGCAGACCAGCATTACTCTTAACAGCGGCTGTGACCAGGTGTAACGTACACCTTCCCTCAGTTCCTTCAGTACCGAACTATCAGATCTGTCCGCTGCTCTTGTTACTATTTTCAGCCTGAACATGATGGCAATGGCAATAACTGCCGTCAGCAGATCTACTAAAAAAGTCCACTGCATCCCAAACATACCCAAAATAGCGCCGCCGGCTGCCGGAGAAAGCAACAGCAGCACATTATTCGCCATCTGGTTGATACCGTTGATCCGGAGCAGATGCTCCCGTGGCACAATCTCCGGATAGAGCGCGTTGACTGCCGGAGCCTGAAACCCGCCGCCGACAGAACGCAGACAGGCGATAAAGATCAAAAAGCTTAAATTTGCAAAACCATAATGAAAAGCCACAAAAGCCAGAAGTGTCGCCAAAGCAGTAAAACCGTCCGCCAGCATGATGATCGTTTTTTTATTATATCTGTCCGCAAATACTCCCGCCCACAATGAAACCAGCACCTGAGGAATCAGCGTTACCAACGTCGACAGCGTTATCCAGAATCCGGACTCAGTCGTTACGGTAATATACCAGACGATCGAAAAGCCCACTACTGACGAACCGAACATCGACAGATTCTGGCTGATCAGGAATAAGGCGATCTGTTTTTTCCAGTTTTTATTTTCTTTCATAAAAAGACCTTGTCTTTCCTATTTTTCAATAAGCCTTCTACTAGAATTTTACAATAAAAAAGCAAATCAACAAATAAGTTCCTAAAATAAATTTTTATTAAATTTTCTTTTAATCTTCTTTTAATCTTCCCGCGTTATAATAAAAACAAAGAAAACGCCGCACAAAAACGGCGCAAGGAGGTAAACAACATGACTAGAAAAATCCTGGCGGTCATCGCCGCCGCAATCTGTACATTAGCAATCACAGCAACCGCTTTTGCCGCTGAGTTCATCAACGCCGATCAGGCACGCAGCATCGCTGCACAATGGGTACCTGCCGGCAGCACTCATCTGGTAACCAAAGACGAAAGCCACAAATACGCAGCTTATTACGAAGTAAAATTCTACGACAACACTACCAACACCGAATATGAAGTTGAAGTGCTCAAAAACGGCGGCGCTGTAAAAGAATTCAAAATGGATGCCCAAACAGTTCTCGGCAGCCCCAGAGTCGTACTATCTGCCGCTGATGTCCAGGACCTCGTTCGCAAAGAATTCCCCAACGCAACCTTCACTAAAGTAAAACTTGACAGCGACGACGGCCTTTATGAATATGAGTTGAAATTCTATACCCCCGAATTACGCGGCGAAATGAAATTCAACCCTGAAAACGGCGCTCTGATGGAAAAAGAACTTAAATACCAAGTTCGCTGAGCCATCCCCCCCAAAATGCACTGTAAATGTGCCGATTGCTCACGCAACAAAGCCACTGCCGCACTGTGATAAGTGTGACAGTGGCTTTGTCTTTTTTATTATTAAGAAATCAAAAATGATAAGCCAAGTCAAGCCGGGCCCCGATCTCCCGTCCACCATTAGACCAGTCCCCGCTAAGGCTGCCGCCAGCCGACCATTTTCGGCTGAAATCATGCCTGACATAAGCCGCCGCCACAAAATGGTCCTGCCCTCTCCCCAACTGCGTACCGGCAGCAGGGACCCGCATTCATCTTCAGCAAAGCAGACTTCCATAAGCTGCCGCTCGCCAGTCAGGATACGCTTATAACCCAGGCGAATGCCATAACCTCCCGTCCCCTCACTGCGGTCAAAGGATAAGCCCAGCTCCCCTTCGGCATAATTATCACTATAACTGCCAAAACTGCGGTCAAAAACACCTGCACCATGCTCTCTAAAGGCCTTCTGCCTATAATGGGTAAAATTGAGCCTGGCATAAGGACTGACATGCCACAATTCTTCCGGCTTTCCATAATCCAGATCATAGGCATACTCAACGCCTATCCCCAACGTTTTACTGTCATAACCGCTTTCAGCGGTCTGCCCCAGTACCGGCAGATAAGCGGTACCCTTATTGGCCTGTAAACCATAGCTGACAAAGCCTGTTATACTGCCGGGTTTGTTTTTATTTCCAGCATATAAGCCCAATGAATAACTGTCATATTCGCCGCTGCCCGCAGCTCCGCTGACAGTATTGCTGCCGTAATCAAACAACAGACCATAATATCCATGTTCATCGGAAAGAAAATCCTTGCCAATGGTCAGATTATAGCCGTGCCCATTTACGCCGCCAATGCGTCCCCAGCGCTTGTTATTCAGCATCCACAATCCGTCCTGCCGCGCCAGTGCCGGCTGCTCATATACCGCTCTCATTACAGAGCCGTTTTTCATGGCATCATGGGCCAGATCCAGCAGCATCCCATTTTCTATTTGCGAAAAAGCGGCTGCAGCATTAGTTTTATCCAGGGCATACAGCCTGTACATCTGTTTTTGCCGGTCACTATCCAGCGAAAAATACATATTATTCAAAGCAGCAAAGGTAGCGCTGTTGCCGCCGGTATTATTACTGACAGAAGTCGTAAGTTTACCAGCCTGATTATCGATCACTATTTGGGCATCCAGCATCCCGGAAAACTCCTGTTCTGTACTGCTCCCTGAAACTATGCTATTCGCAGTAATAAATACGCCGCTGACTCCGGGGGCAGCACTATTAGACGCTTTAACCTCCATCCGGTCGATATGGGCATCGCCGTCTACATTAAGACAATTATATTTTTTACCGTCTGTATTGAGCAATATCGTACCACTGCCGTTGAAGCCGCCCCTAACCTGCATATTTTCGATGCTTCCATAACTGCCGGCCTGCACTCTGCCATCGTTATACAAGCTGCCATTGACCGTGCCTTTGCCTGTAATCGTACCACTGCCTGTACTATAAGCATCGCCGGCCACAGAGCCGTCTATTTGCAGCGTGCCCTGTACTGCGATAGAACTGCCCTGATAGGTATTGCTGCCAGTCAGATTCAGAATACCCTCCCCCTGTTTTATCAGCCCGGCGTGCAATCCTACCAGTCCGGTGTCTGCAATTTGCTTGTTGAAATCTGTGATATATCGATCAACCATATAACGGTTATTGTCTTTAACATCTTCCGGCGCTTTATCCAGCCAGTTGGTTTTATAGTACAGCCAGCGATCGTGCAGATCTTTGACATCGCTGTCAGCTTCTGTTGAATCAGCAGCTTTTCCTGAACCGAGCGGATCAGCGGCAATATAACCTGCGCGTATTTCTTTGATATCATTGCTCCAGACAGAATCATAGCCCTGAGTATCCACGCTGTATAAGGCCTGCTTTTCAGCTTTTCCACGTACCGTATAAGCATCGCTGATATCGCCGGCACTCAGCCGCCTGACATTGATCGCCCCAAGTCCCCCAACAGCCTTTCCCGCATCAACTATACCCTGTCCGAACAGTGCCTCCACCGGTACATTTTCAAAAACATCAATTTCCACATTTGCATCCAGTTCACTGTGCAGCTTTTTTTTACCATTTGTTTTATCATCTGATAGTTTTATACCATAAAATCCCTAAAAAAGATCTTCGTTTTCTGCGTAGGCCTTCTCGAATGCTTTCTCAATATCCAGCGCGGCTCCACCAGGAGGAACAAAAATATTTATTTTGAGTTCTGACTTATTATCTCCTTCTCCTGGATCCTCCTGTACATTTATGAAAAAACCATCCGTCGCCACAATCTGATTATTTGCCGTGCTCAACAGCACATCCCCTATCTGTTTGCCGCCAAGATAGGGAAACGCCTGCTGGACCAAAGCTCCCACGCCTGTTACCAGCGGAGCGGCCTGAGACGTACCATACCTAATCACATCCATTTGACCAGCAGCCGCAAAGTCAGCATTAGCAGAACCAATCGCAACACCCGGTGCGTTTAAAACACAGTCCTCTCTATATTGAGCCAGATCAGAGAAAATTGCGATAGCGTTGCAGTCTGCGTCAAAACCGCCCGTCTTATTACGGTGCAGCGCCGCAGCATCGCCTGCAGTAACAGTAATAAAATTGTTGCTCAGGCTTCGGTCAAAAACAGGGCTGGTATTTTCTATACTCGCCATAGTGTGACCGTTGTTGCCAGCAGCCCACACTAAAAGCTTATCATGGGCAACCGCTTCTCTGAACTGTATTGTATTATTATAAAGATAATCCTGCCATTCCGGGTTGCCTGTAGGAGTAAGAACGCCACTCTGCAGCAGCTCATAAGCCTGATTATCATCGATGTTCGTCAAATAGCACCCAGTTCCCCAGGAATTATTGATAACCTTGATTTCCGGATGCTGCACATAATAAACATAAAGGTCCTTGCGGCTCTCAAACGAACCGTCACTGTAATAAATCCTACCGGCAGTAGAGCCCTTGATCTCGGCATCAAAAGCAATGCCATGCATACCCAGGCCGTTTTTAGATGCGGCCACGACACCAGCCACATGAGTACCATGAGTAAAATTCGCCCAATTATATACTCCGGCACCAGCAACATTGATCATCTCAGAATTTTGTTTTAAATCAAATTCAGGAACCAAAAAATTAATAGGATCATCACAGACACCCACAATAACGCCTTTTCCTGTATAGCCATTGGCATAAGCCGACGCCGCATTCACTGCATCCAGCACATTATAGCCCGTCTCATTATATTCAGCTGTTTTAAAACTGTCGGCACTTTGCGCGTTGGCAATGCTGCTGCTCATAAGCATCAGCATTGCCAAACTGTTTAAAGACCTTTTCCAGGGCATTTTAGCTCAGCTCCTTAGTGACCTGACTGCCATACATATACGAAGTCTGATCCCCGCTCCGCTTTGATCATGGCACCAAAATAATTACAAAGACTGTCTTTTGGTGAACAAAAATAAAAGCCACTATGTTATTACATAGCGAACGATATTTTTTAAGCAAAAAAAATGTTCTATATATAATATTATAACATATATTATATATAAAACATAAATCATTCATAAATAAAAAATTAGTTTTTCTGCCTTTATTCTTTTGTCAGCAGGTCCAGCTCAGCCTCGCTCAAACCGCAGCCGCGCAGAACTGCTTCCGTATCCTCACCCAGTCTGGGAGCACGTTTTTGCAGCGTTCCCGGCGTTGCCGACATTTTCATGGCAAAGCCCAGCTGCTTATAAGTACCGATCTCTTCGTCTTCGACCGTCAGCACCATTGCATTCGCACGGGTCTGCTCCGCAGCCAAAGCTTCGTCAAAATTCAGTACCGGCGTTACGCAGGTGTCCTTCCCCTCCAAACAAGCCGTCCACTCCTGCATGGTTTTAGTCCTGAAAATCTCGGTCAGCTCGTCCTTAACGCGCTCATGCTGCGATTCATCGTCCAGAGCATCGATAAGGTCGGCGCGGTCTAAGGCCAGGCAAAGGTTGCTCCAGAATTTTTTCTCCAGGCACCCTACCGAAACATAACGGCCGTCCCGCGTTTCGTAAATATTATAGTTGGCATATGCACCGGTCAGCCAGTTATTGCCGCGTTCGGCAACGAAACCGCTGCCGAAATATAAACTGGCAGCGCCCGGCATCAGGGTCAGCGCCGTATTATACAGCGAGATGTCTATTTCCTGTCCGGTCCCGGTCTGCTCAGCATGGCGCACAGCCATCAGGATACTCATGCCCGCCATCAGCGCCGCATTCATATCCGCCATCAGAATACCAGGTATCGCCGGCCTGCCTCCTGGTTCGCCGCTCATCGACGTGATGCCCGCCAGGCTCACATAGCCGATATCGTGGTCAGCCTGGTCGACCAATGGTCCCCGCTTGCCATAGCCTGTGATCGCGCAATAAACTATTTTCGGATTCAGCCTGCTCACGGTCTCATAATCAATACCTAAACGCTTTAAAACGCCGGGTCGATAGCTTTCCAAGACTACGTCCGCCGTCTGCGCCAATTTTAAAAAGGCCGCTCTGCCGGCGTCGCTTTTTAAATCCAGCACAACGCTTTTTTTATTGCGGTTCAGCTGCAAATGCCAGTACCCGAACCCGTTTTGAAATGGCGGGAAGCTGCGCGAATAATCGCCGCGCCCCGGTTCTTCGATTTTTATTACTTCCGCTCCGAAGTCCGCCAAAAGCATACTGCAATACGGTCCCGGCAAAAGCCGCGACAAATCCAGAACCCTGATACCGTCAAGTGCACCCACGTCGACACCGCCTTCTTTATAATCTGCTAACAACATTATATCACAAGGAATCTGCTAGCAAACTCTCTCTGCTTTAATTAAGCCCACAGCAATATTATAAAACAAATACATAATAACACAGATATTTTACATTTTCAGGCGCTGCTCCATTTGACAGCAGCCCCCGCTTTAGTTACAATGGAAGATAAGCATTAAGTAAAAAAATCTTTGGAGGTAGAATAAAAAATGAACAAAACTTTAATGATTATTATCGCCGTCGTTGTTATTTTCGCCGGCATTATTATGAGCGGCTACAACAGCCTTGTTTCCATGAATGAAAATGTCAACGGCAAATGGTCGCAGGTCGAAAACCAGCTCCAGCGCCGTAACGACCTGATTCCCAATCTGGTCAATACCGTTAAAGGCTATGCTGCCCACGAAAGCGACGTTTTTAAAGCTGTATCCGATGCCCGCGCTAAATTAGGCGGCGCCAAGACGGTTGCCGAAACCAGCCAGGCCAACGGCGAATTGAGCAGCGCTCTTTCCCGCCTGCTGATGATCGCAGAAAACTATCCTGACCTGAAAGCCAACACCAACTTCCTGCAGCTGCAGGACGAGCTGGCCGGTACGGAAAACCGCATTGCCGTAGCCCGTATGGATTACAACGGCGCAGTTCAGGGCTTCAACGCCAAGATCAAATCCTTCCCGACTGTTCTTTATGCCGGTATGTTCGGTTTTGACGCCCGTGATTACTTTAAAGCAGACGAAAGCGCAAAAACTGTTCCGCAAGTACAATTTTAACCGATAACGGAGCTCACTGATTATGAAACGTTGGCTCGTCCTTTTGATGCTTCTGATCCAGGCGGTCTTTGCCGTCGGGGCAGAAGCGGCGATCCAGGTACCACCTAAGCCAAGCGTGTCCTCCGGCATCTACGTGCAGGACTATGCCGGTGTTTTATCACCGCAGACCCGTCAGGCCCTTAATGCCATCGGACAGGATCTGGATAATAAAACCACCGCACAGGTCGCCGTAGTTACGGTGAAAACACTTGACGGCCAGCCCATTGACGAATATGGACTGACACTGCTGCGGCAATGGGGACTTGGTAATAAAGAAAAGAATAACGGCGCGCTGATCTTAGTAGCTGTCGATGACAGACAATCGCGGATCGAAGTCGGTTACGGTTTGGAAGGCGTTCTGCCCGACGGCCTGACGGGACGGATCCAGGACCAGCAGATGCTGCCCTACTTTAAACAGGGCCAGTACGAAAAAGGCATCGCGCAGGGCTATCTGACTGTCGCAACTACCGTAGCCAAAAGTTATGATGTCAAGCTGGAAGGCGTGCGTTATAACGGCGGCGCCCAGCAGGGCACAGGCGATACGCCGATGCCTGGCTGGATGAAGGCACTGATCGCAGTCGGCCTGATCGTACTCGTCATCGTTGACCATATGTTCTTCGGCGGCATCATCACTCAGTTCATCCTGCTCGCACTTTTGCGCGGCGGAGGACGCGGAGGCGGTGGCGGCGGTTTCGGAGGAGGCTCCGGCGGCGGCGGCGGTTCCAGCAGGCGCTGGTAAAACAAAAATAAAGGACTATCTCATCGAGATAGTCCTTTTCTTTATGCTTATTTTACTTCATCATACAGCATCCTGATGCAGGCATCGACCAGAGCCCCGATACTGGAAACCTCTCTGTCCAGCGGCAGGTCGGAAGCCGCGTATCCTAACGGCAGCTCGGTACAGGCCGTCATCACCGGAAGGTCACGCTCGCGCCACAGTTCTTCTACGAGAGCTTTAGTCACAGCGCCTGCCCGGTCAAGCTCGCCGGCTTTGACATAAAAGATAGCCTGCTGCGCTTTTTCAGCCTGCTCCTCATTGGGCAGATATAAGGTATAACCGTGTTTATCGGCATATTTCTGATACAGACCGCTGGCGCGCGTACCATGCGTCGACAGCATCCAGGCGCCTTCAGGATTGAGCCGCTGGGCCGCCAGGACAGTTTCTTCAATGATATGCACTAACGGCTGCGGCAGAGCAGCTTTAAAATCATCAATAAAGTAATGGGCCGTATTGCAGGGCACCGCCAGTACCTCTGCCCCCATATCGCACAGCTGGCGCAGCCGCGCTTCCAGAACCGGCGCCGGACTTTCGCCTTTGCCGAAGATCGCTGTGCTGCGGTCAGGTATCTCACAATCCCCGATCATATATACCACAGGGTGCTCCTGATCTGTTGCCGCCGGACACTTTGCCGCCAGCTGCCGCAGGAACTCTGCCGCCGCAGCAGGCCCCATTCCTCCCAGCACACCCAGTTTTTTACCATTTTTCTTATACTTGGTCACCTTGATCCCTCCACCAGCAAGAACTGTTTTTATTCGTTTATTTTACCACAACCGACCGCGACAGTACAGCATGCAATTTTTTATATGTATACATACTTTATGTGCTTTACTCTTTAATTATTAATTTGTTATACTAAAGGGGTATAATTAAATAAAAATCTACCCCGTTTGGAGGAATCAGGATGACCAAGAAAAAAATCGTCGTTATCGGCGGAGGCTGGGCCGGCTGTGCCGCAGCTCTTACTGCTGAAAAAGCCGGTGCCGACGTAACTCTGCTCGAGCGTACCGATATGCTTTTAGGCACAGGGCTGGTCGGCGGGATTTTCCGCAACAACGGCCGCTATACTGCCGCCGAAGAATGTATCGCCATGGGTGCAGGCGACCTGTTTACAGTTATGGAAGCCGTTGCAACTCACAAAAACATGGATTTTCCCGGTCATAAACACGCTACTCTTTACAATATCTATAAAATCGAGCCCGCGGTCAAAAAACTGCTCCTGAGCCGCGGCATCAAGCTGCTGATGGCTGATCCGGCCGTTAAAACGGAATACGAAGGCGACACGATCACCGCCGTTATTACCAAAAGCGGCCTGCGCCTTACTGCCGACGCTTTCGTAGATGTCAGCGGTTCTTCGGCTATGCCGCTCAACTGCAATAAACACGGCAACGGCTGCGCCATGTGTATCCTGCGCTGCCACAGCTTCGGCCCCCGCGTCAGCGTCACCACACAGTCCGGCGTGGAAGAATGGACAGCAGAAAAACCTACAGGGCTCGGCGCCATGAGCGGCTCCTGTAAGCTGTTCAAAGAATCACTGGCCCCCGAGATCGTTACCGAGCTGGAAAAGACAGGCTGCTGCGTCGTTCCGATTCCCGAAGCAATCAAAAAACATAAAGAAAAGCTGGCTATGAAAGCCTGCCAGCAGTATGCGCTCGACGCTTATGCCGACAACATCGTTCTGCTGGACACCGGCTCAGCCAAGCTGATGACGCCTTATTATCCGCTGGAAGAGCTGCGTATGATCCCCGGCTTTGAACGGTCCCGCTTCGAAGACCCACTGTCCGGCGGCAAAGGCAACTCTATGCGTTACTTTAATTTCGCCCATGTCGATGCTTCCTTAAAGGCTGACGGCAAAACCAACCTTTTCTGCGGCGGCGAACGTGCCGGAGCAATGGTAGGCCATACGGAAGCTATCGTCAGCGGCTCGCTGGCCGGGCATAACGCCGCCAGAGCCGCCAACGGTCTGGCGCCAGTCATCCTGCCTGAAACCACAGCTATCGGCGAATTTATCGGCTACGTTGTCAAGCAAATGCTGGACGCCGAGACACGCAATAAAAAATACACCTTCTCCGGCTCAGTTTATTTTGAACGGATGCAGGCCAAAAATCTTTACAGCACCGACGATGACGCTATCAAGGCCCGTGTCGAAGCGGCAGGCTGCACCAATATTTTCTCAAACTTATAAGAAAGATGTGATAATCTGATGGCAACTGTACGCGATATCCTCAAAGCCCTCGACGTTATTACCGGCGGCCGCGTCATCACCGACTCCTTCGGTTACGGCGGCGCTAACCCCTTCGTAGTTACCAAGACTTCCGGTATCCCCGGCAAAGCTGTGACCGAACTGCCCGGTCTCGTCTGGGGCGATCCAGATATGCCCGTCAAAAAAGTAGCGGTTATGATGACCCTGACTGAAAGCGCCATTGAACTGGCCGGCGCAACAGGCATCGACTGCCTTATCGCCCATCACCCAATCGCGGAAGGCTCCAATACCGGCGGCGTTACCGCCAGAGATTACTTTAATCTGTATCATCTGGCTGTTTTTGAGCTGCACGAAGCCTTTCACGGCCTGCATCCCGGTATCGCCTGGATCCACGGCAGCTGCGCCAAACACGTCAACATCCGCTTTGGCGGTGTCCCCGGTAAGATCGTCTGGTATGGCAACGCCCTGCCGGAAGTAGAAACACTGGGCGACCTGCTCAACCGTATCGATACGATCATGGGCACTGATATCGAATCACGCGTGCTCACCTCTGAACGTCAGATCCGCGGCTGTACCGAGATCCACGAAACCTCGATCGCAGCCCGCGCCAAAATCTTTGTCGGCAGCCCCGACAACAAGCTGGGCAAAACCATCACTGTTTTCCCGCATACCGGTTTCTCGGCCGAGGACCTGGAAAAAGCCTACGCCGAATACCCCGAAGCCAACACCGTAGTCTGCACGATCAGCAGACCGCTGCCCGGCGACCCGCTGGTCAAAAAAGCCGAAGAACTGGGCCTGAACCTGATCGCAGGCAACTCTCACGCGCTGGAGATCTTAGAAAACGGAATCCCCCTGGCCTGGGCTCTGCGTCTGCAGATCCCCGAGCTGGATATCCACATCTTCCGCGAACGTATGGTAAGCCTGCCGCTGGACCACTGCGGCTGCACCCACATCGAAAACTACGGCGAAACCATGGCGCGCAATTATCTGCCTAAGCCAAAAACAGAATAACGGAGGGGTTTATGATGAATGGTGGAAAAAGAAAGATCGAACTGATCGAATACGTAGGCCTGTTTTTAGTCGCCTTTTCCTTTTTGATGCTGGTAGTTAACCCCGGCGGTATCGGGAACCTGTTCAACAATATGTTCAACCATGCCGCCCCTATTATCATCAAGGTCTATATCACAGGTTCCATCGGTATCGCGATCATCATCAGCGTTACCATGGGGCGCCTGCTGGAACGCCTTGGCTTTACCGATGCCCTGATGCGTATTTTCGTGCCCCTGATGAAGGTCATCGGTGTCAACGCCGCTGTAGCCGTACCGTCCGTATATAATATCCTCGGCGATATCAACGCTGCCGGCCGTATTGGCGGCCCGATCCTCAAAAAATCCAAAGCCACCAAAGACGAGCAGAAAATCGCTATCGCTACCATGATGCAGTCGCAGTCCTCCTTTGCGATCTTCGTTTTCGGCCTGATTGCTTTGAACGCCGCCAAGGTTTCCGTCTGGGTCGTCGTTTTTCTGGCGGTGTTCCTGCCGGTGCTTTTGACGCCGCTGCTTCTGCGGCTCACTATCTGGCGCGATACCAAAGCTGTCTCGCTTGAAGACTTGCCCCGCTTCACACCTGAAACCGGTTTTCTGCCGACCATCTTCAATGCGGCCAAGGAAGGCGCTGAGCTGTTGTTTTTGCTCATCATTCCCTCCTGCGCCGTAGTTTTTGCGGCAATCGGCGCTTTAGACCATTTCGGTCTGTGGACCGGCATTCAGGCCGGTATCAATACCATGCTCAATGCCTTCAACATCCATGCCGAAACCGGTTCTGTTTCTATTTTAGTCGGCGGGTCGCTGGCAATGGCCCAGCTGAAGGAAATTGCCGCCACAATCGCCCCGCCGCTGGTCGTCGGCTCGTATATCCTGGCTTCCTCCGGCTTCCCGCTGCAGGTCATCTTCGGGCAGATCCCCGCTATCTGGAGCGGCTGTACCGACCTTACCGAACGCGAGGCCATGACGGCAGCCATTATCGGCGCAGTCATCAAGGTTTTAACGGCAGCTTTATTTGCCACCTGTCTGCAATTCCTCTATATGTAATAACAGTATAAGCAAAACCAGCCGCTTGAAGCGGCTGGTTTTATTTTTGTAAAAGCTCAAAATTATTCTTTTTATACCTGATCAGTCCGTCCGCCTGCATCTTACTGAGCTCACCTGACATCGCGCTGCGGTCTACCGCCAGAAAATCGGCCAGCTGCTGCCTGTTAAATGGTATCGTCAGTTTATTGCTCTGCTGCAGGCGCGCCTGTTCTGAAAGGTACGCCAGCAGCTTTTCCCGCGTCGTCCGCTTTGTCAGATATTCCATTTTCTGAGTCAGAAACAGATTGCGCTCCGCCATCAGCAGGAGCAGATTATGCAGCAGCCTGTTTTCAGCTTCGCTGCGAGCCGAACCCGCCAGCAGACGTTTAATGTCCAGAAAGATCACCGTAGCTCCATTAGGCGCGGCCACACTCACCGTCAGCGGCACCTGCCGCAGACAGGCATAGACCTCGCCGAACAGATGCCCGCAGCCCAGCTGCGCCAGAATATTCTGCCGCCCCCAGTAATCCTCGCGCAGGATATGCACGCTGCCGGCAACGACAAAACCAGCTGCCGTTACCTGCTCGCCCAGCTGCCAGATAAAGCTGTTCCGGGGATAGACCCTCAGCTGCGCATCCAGATTCTGCAGCACTGCCGCGATCTCTGTTTTCGCAATACCGCGGAACAAAGATGCCGACGCTATGATCTGCAAATATTTATCCATTCTTCTTTACCTCCGTTGTAAAAACAACAGCTTTCTTCCTACTATCGTACTATAATAAAAACAGAAAGACAACAGGAGGTTCATCATGTTACGCAAAATAATCACTATAGATCAGGAAAAATGCAACGGCTGCGGTCTCTGCGCCCAGGCCTGCCACGAACAGGCCATAGGCATGGTGGACGGCAAGGCAGCCCTGCTGCGAGACGATTACTGCGACGGCCTGGGCGACTGCCTGCCCGTTTGCCCTACCAATGCCATAACCTTTGAAGTACGTGAAGCCGCAGCCTATGACGAAGCTGCCGTTTTGGCCAATAAAGCCAGCCAGGAAGCTGAACTTCCCTGCGGCTGCCCCGGCACACAGGCCCGTTTACTGCATCAGCAGGAACCTGCACCAGCGCAGCAGGCAGCCACGCCCCAAAACAGCGAGCTGCAGCAATGGCCTGTCCAGATCAAGCTGGTCAACCCGCACGCACCCTACCTGCAAAACAGCAGGCTGCTGGTTGCCGCCGACTGTACCGCCTTCGCATACGGCGATTTCCACCGTAAATTCATAAAAAACCATATCACGCTTATCGGCTGTCCCAAGCTGGACAACGAAGATTACAGCCGCAAGCTGACTGAGATCCTGCTTGTAAACGATATCAAAAGCGTTACCGTCGTCCGCATGGAAGTACCCTGCTGCGGCGGTATGGAACAGGCGGTCAGAACAGCGCTGCAGCAAAGCGGTAAAATCGTCCCCTGGCAGGTCGTCACCATCAGCACCGACGGTCAGATTCTGGAAGAAATATAATAATAATAAATAAGGCGCCGGGCAAATATTTGCCAGGCGCCTTATTTATTATTAGACAAGCAGCGCAGCAAGCAGTATGATAATAGTATTATTACTGACTGACCTCTAAAAAATTACGGCGTTCTGCCGCAGGAGAAATTTTATGGAAGCTATTATCATCGTGATCTTTTCCTTTATACTGCTCAACTGCATTCTGGCAGGCTACTCCATTCTCTGGGCCCTGCTTTTCGGCTATCTGATGTTTTTCGGTTACGCCCTCCGGCAGGGACATACGCCGGTACAGGTACTGACAATGTCCGGACGAGGAATCCGCACGATCAAAAATATCCTCTTCATCTTTATCCTTATAGGTATGATCACCGCCGTCTGGCGGGCCTGCGGCACGATACCGTTCATTATTTACCATATGTCGGGCCTGCTCATACCATCGGTATTCATTTTGATAGTTTTTCTGCTCTGTTGTTTCATTTCACTTTTAACAAGAACCTCTTTCGGTACTGCGGCCACGATCGGCATCATCTGTATGTCTATCGCCAAAGCCAATGGTATCGATCCCACCTTTACCGGCGGCGCTATCTTATCAGGCATCTATTTCGGCGACCGCTGTTCACCGATGTCGACCAGCGCCCTTCTGATCAGCGAACTGACGCAGACTGATATTTACTGTAATATCAAAAATATGTTCAAATCAGCGCTGCTGCCTTTTTCAGTCACCTGCCTGCTTTACGCCCTGCTGGGATTTTCCGGTACCGGCAACACCGGCACAGCCGACCTGTACTCACTCTTTCCGCAAAACTTCGATCTGCACTGGACTACCACTATTCCAGCGCTGCTGATCATCGTTCTTTCATTGTACAAGGTCAATGTCAGGCTGACGATGGCAGCCAGCATCATTACCGGCAGTCTGCTCTGCCTTTTCCTTCAGGATATCACTCCCGCTCAACTTGGCTCGATCATGTTCTACGGCTTTTACCCTACTGATCAGCAGCTGGCCCAGATCCTCAGCGGCGGCGGTATCATTTCCATGTTCACCGTCAGCGTCATCATTATCCTTTCCTCCGCTTACGCCGGGATTTTTGAAGCAACAGGCTTTTTGAATACTACGCAGGCCCGCCTTGCACAGCTTGGAGAAAAAATAACGCCGTACGGCAGCATTTTGCTTACAGCCACCATCACAAGTATGGCAACCTGCAACCAGACCCTCAGCAGCATCCTCACCTATCAGCTGCACAAGGACAGCGCTGACAATATGCAGCAGCTGGCCCTGGACCTGGAAAACAGCACTATCGTAGTAGCGGCGCTCATCCCCTGGTCGATCGCCTGCGCTGTACCGCTCGCCACCGTAGGCGCCGGCAACGCTTCGATCCTGTTTGCCTTTTATCTTTATCTGCTGCCCCTGTATAATTTATGGCGGCCATACAAAGTAACCCCAGTCTAATAAATAAACCACCTGACTGCAAGAGCGATCAGGTGGTTTATTTTTATTGTCATCTTTTTTGCGCCTTCTGCAGCAAACTGCTGTCAGCCAGGTCAACGACCAGCGGCTCCAGCCCCTGGCTGCGTACATAGTCCGCCCCTGCGGCAGTAGTAATGATCCTGCCGCCGCGCCCTAAAACCTTACCGTCCATATAACAGACCTGCCCGCCGATGATCGTGGCAAACGCGCTGCGCTGCAGCCTGTCGACGATCGTAATATCGGCATCCCGCCCTGCTGTCAGGCTGCCCTTATTTGCAAGACCAAGCAGCCGCGCCGGCTGATAGCTGATCTTCGCCACCAGCTCCTGCAGCGACAGCCCGCCCAGATCGACCAAAGCCAGACCAGCAGGCAGCAGTACATTGCGTGGAATACCGCCGCCGTCAGTACTGACAGCGTCTACAGCAAAACTGCCGTCAGCCTTTTTCGCCGTTGCCAGCCGCACCCGCGGCCCAACAGGATTGACCGCAAAACTGACGGAAACCAGCGTTTGCTGCCCGCGCCAATAATCCCTGGCCGCCTCACCTGTCAGCAAAGTCATTTCCTGTCCCTGCGGATAATTGACCTGTGCCCAGCCAGACAAAAGCGCCTCCTCCATGCCCGCCTCATCCTCCGTAAAGCCGCCGGTTTTCAGGCAGCGGCGGGTAACCATACTGCCCGGCAGACCGTCAATGATTTCAGCGCTTGTACCGTTGAGCGGTGATAAATAAGACTCGCAGGAAATATTAGGATTGGCCGCCAAAGCTTTAAGGGCCAGCTCCGTTTCTTCCGCCTCCGGCAGTACCGTACCACGGCAGTAAGCATTGATATGCGCTAAATGCAGAGGGTTGCCGTCGGCCAGCTCCACCGCCTCCAGCATGCCTTCGATATTGGAACCATGAGCGGCTGTCCCGGCGTGAAAAGCCGTATAAGCTCCCAGCTCTGCCGCAGCCCTGATCGCTCTGGCCGTTGCTGCCACCGTCAGCGGATAATGCCCGCCCAGCAGCTTGATGCCTAACGACCCCTGCCTCTGCACTTTCGTTATCAGCTGCTGCAGCTCTGCTGACGAAGGATCGTCACTGCTGACCGTATGTCCCGGCCGCACATATTCGATCGTAGCCAGATTGAGACCGGTCCCATATTCACGCGCCAGCTCCAGTACACTGGTCCCCGGCCCCGACATATCCAAAGCACTGGTCACACCAGCCTTTACCAGCATCGTGTGGGCGTAGCTGCCTCCCAGCCAGGCCGAAGCATGTACATGCGAATCGACCAAGCCAGGCAGTACCAGCTTGCCGGACGCATCCAGCTCCTGCACGGCGCTGCCGCCGATACTGCTTTCCACCGCCGCAATCATACCGTTCTGCACAGCGACATCAAAATATCCTTCCCGTGCCGACGCATAATCGACCACATACCCGTTTTTGATCAGTAAATCATATTGCATTTGCTGCCCCTCCCTCAAACCAGTTCAGGTAAAAAGCAACGCTGCCTGTTTTTGCGCAAGCAGCGTTAGCTATTTCCCGGTCAATATTATTTATGCATTTTATAAAAAGCTTCCATAAACTCAGCCAGCTTCTCGCAGCCTGCCAGCGGCATCGCATTGTAAATCGAGGCCCGCAGTCCGCCAACACTGCGGTGTCCCTTCAGTCCACCCATCCCCAGCTCCTCAGCCTCGGCCGCAAAACGCTTCTCCAGCGCTTCGGTCGGCAGTCCAAAAGTCACGTTCATCAGCGAACGGCTGTCAGTTTTGGCAAAGCCGCGGAAAAAATCAGGATACATATCGATCACATCATAAACTATCTTGGCCTTAGCCGCATTGCGCTGCTCCATCATCACCAGTCCGCCCTGCGCCTTCAGCCACTTGGCAACCTTGCCGACGATATAGACCGCAAAAGCCGGCGGCGTATTATACAGCGAACCGTTATCAAGATGAGTTTCGTAATTCAGCATACTGTGCAGAGCTTTAGAACGCCCCTCAATAAATTTTTTACGGGCAATGACTGCTACCGCGCCGGCAGGACCGATATTCTTCTGTACTCCGGCATAAATCAGCGAAAACTTCTCAGCCGGGATCGGTTTACTCAAAATATCCGAAGACATATCCGCGATCAGCGGTACAGCACCGGTTTCAGGATAAACGCTGTATTCTGTGCCTTCGATCGTATTATTAGCCGTGATATGCAGATAAGCGCAGTTTTCCGGCAGCCTGATCTCACCCGGCTGCGGCACCCTGTCATACTTTTCAGCCTTACTGCTGAAAGGGATAACGACCTTGCCTACCTTTTCCGCCTCTTTTACAGCTTTATCCGAAAAATTACTGGTCACGGCATAAGCCGCCGTTTGTCCAGCCCCCAAAAAATTCATCGGCACCATCGAAAACTGCAGGCTGGCGCCGCCTCCCATAAAGAGCACGCAATAATCGTCGCCCAGACCCAAAAGCTCCTTGATGTCTGCTTCCGCCTCAGCATTGATTTTTTCATAAATCGGCGCGCGGTGGCTCATTTCAAAAATCGACATACCGCTGCCCTGCAGATCCAGCAGCTCGGACTGTACCTCCTGCAGCACTTCCAGCGGCAGCATGGCCGGACCGGCATTAAAATTATAAATACGTTTCATTATTCATCTTCTCCGATCAAATGCACGACCATCGCATCGCGCAGCTTAGGTTCAAACCAGGTCGATTTCGGCGGCATGATCTTACCGGCATCAGCTACCTTGATCAGCTCCTCCATCGACGTCGGATACATGGCAAAAGCCACACTGTAGGCCCCTGCGTCTACTTTAGCCGCCAAAGCATCCAACCCGCGGATACCGCCCATAAAATTAATGCGCTCATCCGTACGCGGGTCTTTGATGCCCAGGATCGGTGCCAGCAGATTATCCTGCAAGATCGAAACGTCCAGTGACCCGATCACATCATCCGCGGCAAAGGTACCTTCCTTCGCTGTCAGGCGGCGCCATTTTCCGGTCAGATACATACTGAACTGATGCCGTGCTTCCGGCTTCGGGCCGTTTTCCAGCTCGCTGATCTCAAACTTTTCTCCGACTCTGCTTAAAAATTCTTCCATCGACAAACCGTTCAGGTCTTTGACCAAACGGTTATAATCCATGATCTGCATCATATTATCGGGAAAAATGACCGCTAAAAAAGTGTTATATTCTTCGTTAGAACCATGCCTCGGCGTTTTGCCAAGCTCGTCAGCCACACGCATAGCCGCAGCACTGCGGTGATGGCCGTCGGCAATATACATTACAGGCACGTCCTCAAACAAACGGGTCAGCTCGGCGATCTCCATCAGGTTCTCCACCACATACAGTGTGTGCTGCACGCCGTCCTCCGACGTAAAATCATATACCGGCTTTTTGGCTCCCATCAGGCTCAAAACATAAGTATTGATCTCGGGCTTGCCCTTATAAGTTAAAAAAACAGCGCCGGTCTGTGCTTCTGTCGCCAGAATATGATTGACCCGGTCCTGCTCTTTATCATGCCTGGTCAGCTCGTGCTTCTTGATAATGTTCTCGCGGTATTCCTCCACCGAAGCAGCGGCCACAAGGCCGATCTGGATATGCTGCCCCATCTGCTGACGGTAAATATAGTAGCAGGGCGTCGTATCTTTTTTCATCTGCCCGTCGGACAGATACCTGTCGAGATTTGTTTTCGCCATCTTATAAACTGCCTGGCTGTGCGGATCGATACAATCCGACATCGTCGCTTCCGATTTTGTCACCCGCAAAAAGCTCAGCGGGTTCTTATTAAGTATCTGCCGCGCCTCTTCGGTATCCATCACGTCATAAGGCAAAGCAGCGATCTCTGCCGCATATTCCGGCACCGGACGCAGCCCGCAGAACGGTCTGATCTGTGTCATCTAAAAAACCTCCTCCAGCGTCGTATGTATATACAAACACATGTTAAAATCAAATTAGTCCTTATCTATATTATTTTACTCAGTTCTCTGCTAAAACGCAAGCGTCGCCGCAGCAAACACCAGCGCTGTAAAAAATATTTTCCTGCGGCGTAATAAATATAACACTTTTCCAGGTTTCTTATCCATCCAAAATAAGTTATAATAGAGGAAGTCGTTTTAAATAAGGGGAGTGTCCATCCGTGTCATCTATAACAGTCAACCGACGTGTCCTGCAAAAGCTTATTCCCATCGCCATCGGCTATCTGGCCCTTGGCATCGCCTGCGGTATTCTGGCACAGCAGGCCGGTCTCACACCGCTTGAAGCCTTAGGGATGAGCGTGCTCGTTTTCGCCGGCTCCGGTCAGTTCATCGGCATCGCCATGATGGCCCAGGGTGCGGCCCTCGTTTCTATCGGACTCACTATTTTTATCGTCAACCTGCGTCATCTTTTATTCAGCTCCACGCTGATGAATTTTTTTAACGGCCGCAGCAAAAACTTTCTTATCGGCTATGCCCACGGCATCACCGACGAAACCTTTGCCGTCAACCTGAACGCCTTTGAAACAGAAACAGATCCCCGCTGGACGTGCGAAGAAGCCCTGGGGCTCAACATCACCTCCTGCGCCGTCTGGTCGCTCAGCAATGCCCTCGGCTGCTATGCCGCCGCTTATCTCAACCCGCCTACCGAGCTGGTCTCCTATCTGCTGATCGCCATGTTCCTCGGCATCTGGGTCAACTATCTCACCGACCGGAAAATGATCATCACCGGGCTGGTATCAGGGCTTCTGGCGATCCTGCTTTCGCAGATCGTTCCCTATAAGCTGCATATCGTGCTGGCAACTCTGGCCGCCTCCGGCGCCGCCTGCTATATCACCGAACGCCATGCGGGAGGTGCTGATAATGTCCGCTGAATACGTTTGGGGCGCCATTTTCATTATGATGGGCGTCACCTATATTTCCCGTATCATACCTTTTTTGCTGCTGGCCGGCAAACCTGTACCACGCTGGTTCAAAACCTGGCTCACCTATGTGCCGACAGCTATTTTCGGCGCGCTGGTCCTGCCCGACGTCTTTCTGCCCGCAGGCAGCCTGGATCTGGGACTGAACAACCTGTACCTGTGGTCGACCGTCATCATCTTCCCGCTGGTCTATAAAACAAAATCACTGGGGCTGGCGATAGTCAGCGGCGCCGCCGTCTTTGCACTGCTGCAGGCCGTGCTCTGATCAATCGGCACAGCCTTCAGTATCGAGAGGAATCTGCTTTGGAAATTTTTTTACAGGGTCTTACCATGGGGCTGGCCTATCTTGCCCCCATCGGCACCCAAAATCTTTTTGTCATCAATACGGCGCTCACCGCGCCTTTAGGCATTGCCCTCGTCACTGCAGGCATCGTCGCCTTCTTTGACATCAGCCTGGCGCTGGCCTGCTTTTGGGGCATCGGCCTTGTGATCGAACACAGTCTGCTACTGCAAAAAGCACTGCTCGGCGGCGGCGGACTGATCTTGATCTATCTGGCCTGTCAGCTGCTGCATGCGCAGGTGCAGACAGACACCTCTGCTTACAGCCAGCCGACGCTGTGGCAAACGGCTACACTGGCCTTTACCGTTACCTGGTTCAACCCGCAGGCCGTTATCGACGGTACGCTGATGCTGGGCGCCTTTCGCTCATCACTGCCTGCCGATACTGCCTCACTCTTTATCAGCGGCGTAGCAGCAGCCTCCTGCCTGTGGTTCTTCGGGCTTACAGGCATCTTCAAAACCTGCTGCCAAAATCTGCGCCCCAGCCATATGCAATGGATCAACCGCATCTGCGGCGCCGTTATTTTTGTTTACGCCCTCAAACTGCTTTATACCTTTGGGCAGATGCTGTAAAAACAATGAATACACATATAAAAAAGCAACAGCTGTTTAAGCTGTTGCTTTTATTTTGTTCTGATCCTTTTAATTTACTGCTTTAACTTTTTCCTGACTGCACAATAGAATATCTTCTACCGAACAATCAAACACGTCAGCCAGTTTGACAAGTATCTCCAGACTGATCAACGTCCTGCCGCACTCCAGATTACTTAGATGCGGCTGCGACATCTGCAGGGCTTCCGATAATTTCACCTGCGAAATTTTTCTTGCCTTCCGCATCATCTTCACATTACTACCTAAATCATTTAGATCATAACGCTGTTTTTTCATTTTACCCTCTACACCACTCTTACCCATATAATCGTTTCAACTACCGGACCAACTACTTTTGTTTTACTTATTTTTTCTGATTTGATTATTATATATTATTCTATTTTATAAAATAATACTACAAACAATTAGTTTTTGCAACAACTTCTTTTGCCCACAAACGAATTTATATCATCAAATACAACATTAATCTGCCATATTTTTATTTTATATTCTTCTAGACAATATTTTTATAAGATTCTGCAGACGTTTTTTATTAGCTTCATGATCCACCGGCTGGCCTGAAACGGACTTCTCTGCATGTTTTGCCGATCGTCGTGCAAGTATTTATGGCAGTATTCAGTACTTACTAAATAAGTATTGCTTTACTTTGCTGTAAGTATTTCTTTGTTAGATTCAAGTTCAAAGTCATAAGCAGTAAAACCCTATAAGTCTTAAAAACTCTGCTAACAAGTTCAGTACTGAATACTGTCACTATATATAGGGCAGCGAACACCGGAAAAGTTTACATGCCAAAATACAATTTCACATATTGTTCACAAATATCACTAAAATGTTATGAGCTGCTGTTAAAAACCACCTTGCAAAAAAAATTTCAAACCGATGTAAACTTTTATCCCTCTCGCTGCCCTATATATAGCATGAGGGTTTTACCCCCTTGCCAAGCAAATCTAAAAGGAGCATCTCTACTATGCAAATGCAAACATCATCAGCACCGCTGCTGACGGACCGTACAGCGGCGATGCCGAAACCCGCTGGGACTTATGGTATCTGCGCGATTCACCAGGCGACGGAGCTATGAAGCCCGGCGGTCAGGTCATCAGGGGCAAGGCCCTGTGGTATGCAAAAAGCAGCCCCCTTGTTTAAA
>OHRG01000174.1_pt1 | contig 53099 bp, 43 predicted proteins | sample 1578351 | NCBI WGS metagenome assembly OHRG01 (sample SAMEA3879599, study PRJEB24766) | human gut metagenome | biome: human-associated habitat; feature: feces | place: USA | collected 1985/1987
GGGGGAGTCGAAACACCCCTCTCACCCTCTGGCCCAGCGGAGCGTCCCGCTTATAGCGTGATTTTTAGAAGATGCAAAAAGTAAGAACGAGGAACGTTTTCTTCTTGCTAAAGCTCCTCACAGCCCAGCCGTGCCCTTTTGTAACTTCATTATACCACCTCCCCCACTCTGGGGGCTATCCATTCCTGGTGGATTTAAGCGGAATTTAAGCTGGACCCCCACCTGGATTTAAGCTCGGGGGTGTATCATGGGCTCAGCAAAACAGTAAAGGAGCGATGATCCCCTATGTGCAGCACAGCGCTTGCCATTGAGACGAGAAAATTGTATAAGACCTACGGCCCCCGCAAAGTGGTGGATGGGCTGAGCCTTCATGTGCCCAAGGGCTGTGTGTATGGCTTTATCGGCCCTAACGGGGCGGGCAAATCCACCACGATGAAAATGCTGCTGGGACTGGTGCGCCCCACCAGCGGCATGGTGCAGCTGCTGGGCCAGACCCTCACCCAGGACAACCGCATCGAGCTGCTGGGGCATACCGGCAGCTTGATCGAGTCCCCCTCCGGCTATGCCCACCTGACAGGCCAGGAGAATCTGGCCATCCTGGCAGACCTCAAAGGAGTGCCCCGAAAGGACATTGGCCGGGTGCTGGAGGTGGTGCAGCTCACCGCCGACCGGGATCGCAAGGTGGGCGGCTACTCCCTGGGCATGAAACAGCGGCTGGGCATCGCAATGGCCCTGCTGGGCAGCCCGGAGCTGCTGATCCTGGACGAGCCCACCAACGGCCTGGACCCGGCTGGCATCCAGGAGATGCGGGCGCTGATCGCCCAGCTGCCGGAGCGCACTGGGGCCACGGTGCTGCTGTCCAGCCACCTGCTGGGAGAGATGGAGCAGATGGCCACCCAGGTGGGCATCCTGGACCATGGACGGCTTTTGTTTGAAGGCCCCCTTGCCCAGCTGCAGCAGCACAGCCGGGGCGGGTGCCGGCTGCGGACCCTCTGGCCGGAAAAAGCCTTCCCAGTCCTGGAGAGCCGGGGCCTGCCCGCCCGCCTGGATGCGGAAGGGCGGATGGAGCTGCCCCCCTTGCCGGAGGAAGCGCTGGCCGATCTGGTGCAGGCGCTGGCCGAGGCGGGGGCCGGGGTGGTGGAGCTGCATACCCGCACCAAGACCCTGGAGGAGATCTTCCTCACCCTGACCCAGTCCGAAAGCTGAACACCTGCATCTGAAAGGAGCGTTTTCCATGCACGATCTTTTTCGGGCCTTGTGGGCCGAGCTGCAAAAAAGCCGCCGCCGCCGGGATGGGCTGGTCTGCCTGTTGGCAGTGGCCCTGATCTGGGTGTGGGCGGGCCAGCGCCCAGAGGACCCCGCCCAGGCCGCCGATGCATACAGCCGCCTGCTGTTTGTGCTGCCCTTGGTCCATGCTGTGGTCATGCCGGTGTCCGCTGCGGTGCTGGCCAGCCGTCTGTGGGACTGTGAGACCCGGGCCGACAGCTTCAAGCTGCTGTACACGCTGCAAAGCCGCCGAAGCTTATTTGCGGCCAAATCCCTGCTGGGGCTGGGGGAGCTTGCCCTGATTACGGGGGTGGAGGTTGCCCTGATCCCGGCAGCGGGCCGGGTCTTAGGCTTTGCCCAAAAGCTGGACGGCGCACAGCTGGTCTGGCTGCTGCTCTGTACCGGGGCGGTCAACTGTTTGTTGTTCTTTGCGGCATCCGTCCTGCTGGTATTATCACACGGGCCGATGCTGACCCTTTGCGCTGGGATGACGGCCTCCCTGACCGGGATCTTCACCGCCTATATGCCGCAGTCGGTGAGCTATCTGGTGCCCTGGGGCTACTTTATGCCCCTGAGCAGCATCCGTATGGAGTGGGACCGGCAGACCCGAATCAGCACCTATTTCAGCCGGGGCTTTGACCTGCCGCTGCTGGCCTGGACCCTGCTGCTGGCTGTGGGGCTGGCGGCAGCCTGCTGGCAGATCGTGCGAGAAAAGGAGGTATGAACCATGTTGCTGCGCTGCATCCGGGCGGAGAGCCGCAAGCTCCACGCCTCGCCCGTTTGGCTGATGTTTCTGCTGCTGCCGACCCTGTCGGCAGGGTATGGGACCTTCAATTATCTGCAAAACCTGGATATCTTGTCCGAGGGCTGGTATAGCTTGTGGACACAGCACACACTTTTTTACTCGCTGTTGTTTTTTCCGGCGCTGGTGGCTGTGTATGCGGCCTACCTCTGGCGGCTGGAACACCTGGGGCACAACTGGAACCTGCTGATGACCGCCCCTGTGCCGCGGTTCGGGGTGTTCTTTGCCAAGTTCGCGGCGGTGGTCCAGCTGGTGCTGCTGACCCAGGGGCTGACCTTTCTGCTCTACCTGCTGTGCGGCAAGGTCTTTGCCCACCTGGAGGGCTGGCCCCCGGTGGAGACCTTCTGGTTTTTGATGCGGGGGGTGCTGGGGGGACTGCCGGTGGCGGCGGCCCAGCTGCTGCTGTCCATGCTGGTGCGGGGCTTTGCCGCACCGGTGCTCTGGGCGCTGATGGGAGGCGTTGCCGGGATGCTGGCGGCCAGCCGGGGGCTGGGGCTGTGGTGGCCCTATGCCCTGATGCAGCTGGGCATGAACTCCAACCGCAGCGAGGATCTGCTCTCTGGCAGTATGGGCAGTTTTGTGCTGGCCAGCCTGGTCTGGCTTCTGGCGTTTTTGACGGCGGCGGCCTGTCTGCTGGAAAAACGGGATGTCAAGGCTTGAAAATCGAAACAGAAGCGTTACGCCCACGTCACGGAATGGACACGAAATCTTGTTATTTTATAAAAAGGAAGGTAGAATATACTTGGAATACACAGTTCATAACAGAGGATATGCAGCACGGACGCTTTGCTCAGAAGCGTGGCCGGTGCAGAGAAGGGAGGCGCAGAGGATGCATAAGGCGGGACGTTGGCTGCGGCGGGCCGTGGCGGTGCTGCTGGCAGCGGTACTGGCTGCAGTGCTGCTGGCAGGGGGCTGGTTTGGCTTGCAAGGCTGGCAGATGTACCGCCGGGCGATCCAGACGACGCCGATCCAGGGGATGTATCAGCAGATCCAGCAGCGGGGCGATTTTGCAGGCTGCGGGCAGCTTCCGCCCTTGTATCTGCAGGCGGTGATCTCGGTGGAGGACCGCCGGTTTGAAAGCCACCCCGGTATCGATCTGGTGGCTATTGGCCGGGCGCTGGTGACCAATCTCCGCACCCGAAGCCTAGCCGAAGGCGGCAGCACCATCACCCAGCAGCTGGCCAAAAATGAGCTGTTTACACAAGAAAAACAACTGACCCGCAAGGCAGCAGAGGTGTTTGCGGCGTTTGCGCTGGAGCGCACCTATACAAAGCAGCAGATCCTGGAGATGTATGTCAACACGATCTATTTTGGCAGCGGCTACTATGGCATCCATGATGCGGCGCAAGGATATTTTGGCTGTGAGCCCAGCCAGCTGGCGGACTGGCAGGCGGTGATGCTGGCGGGGCTGCCTAATGCACCTTCGGCCTATTCGCCGGATAAAAGCCCGCAGCTGGCGCTGGAGCGCACGCGGGCGGTGCTGCGCCGCATGGCAGACCATGGGACCATTACCCTGGACCGGGCTGCAGAGCTGGCACAGCAGGCAGAAAATGAATATGGCAGATAAGGGGCAAGCTCCCCTGAAATGCGTTTTTGACCGGCTGGTGCGGATGCGCCAGCCGGTCTTTGCGTGGTGCAGATCTTACCGTTTCTGGAAAAAGGCCGGAACGGGGCAGCAGGGAGATAAGCCTGTTTTATGCGGCAGAGAACAGCGGACAGCGGGCAAGGCAGGCGGGCGCTGGACTGCGGCGTGTTCCCAGTGTGCAGAGCATGAAGTGAAAAAGATTTTCATTTTGTCGAAAAGCCGGTGCAGGGGTCGAAAAACGAAAGTATACAACAAGCACAAAAGCATGACCATGGTGGGGCGGCAAATTGCATAATCTGCACGATGGTTGCACACTTATGCAGAATTGTCTTGGATTACAAAAAGAGGAAGCATAAGCCTGGGGAATGTTATGAAAAACTGACAAAATACTGCCTTTATTATTGTTGAATTGTTCTATTGCGGACAATTTTTAACATGGTTATAATAAAACCAGACCTTACAGGTGCGGCCTTATGCGCACCTAAGGCGTTTGTTGTGATATGTATGAAGGAGAACACTATTATGAAAATGATTTCGCGTCGTGACTTCCTGAAAGCTTCCGCTGTGGTCGGCGCCGCTGCTGCAATGACTGCCTGTGGTGGTTCTTCCAGCTCCACCGCTGCTTCTTCCGTGGCATCTTCTGCCGCTGCCAGCTCCGCCGCTGCTTCTGGTTCTGCTAACATCGGCGTGTGCATTTACCAGTTCGCTGATAACTTCATGACCCTGTACCGCACCGACCTGGAGGAGTACCTGACCGATATGGGCTACTCCGTTACCATCGTGGACGGCAAGAACGACCAGAACACCCAGACCGAGCAGATCAACACCTTCCTGCAGCAGGGTGTCAACGTCCTGGTCATCAACCCTGTGCAGACCACCTCTGCTCAGACCATTGTGGATACCGTGTCTCCTACCGGCACCCCCATCGTCTTCATCAACCGCGAGCCTGAGAAGGCTGTGCTGGACAGCTACGCTGGCAAGTGCTGCTACGTTGGTGCAGACGCACGTCAGTCCGGTACCTACCAGGGCGAGCTGATCCTGGAGACCGAGACCAAGGGCGATATCAACGGCGACGGCAAGGTTACTTACATTATGTGCAAGGGCGACCCCGAGAACATCGACGCTCAGTACCGCACCGAGTACTCCATCAAGGCTCTGACCGATGCCGGCATGGAAGTGGAGTGCCTGTACGAGTACCTGGATAACTGGGATCAGACTATGGCACAGCAGGACGTTGCAAACGCCCTGGCACAGTACGGCGACAAGATCGAGGTCGTCTTCTGCAACAACGATGCTATGGCTCTGGGCGCTCTGCAGTCCCTGCAGCAGGCTGGCCGCACCGTGGGCAAGGATGTCTACCTGGTGGGCGTCGATGCTCTGTCTGAGGCTGTGCAGAACGTTGTGGACGGCAACATGACCGGTACCGTGCTGAACGACGACGTTGGCCAGGCTACCGCAGCTGCAGATGCTACCAAGCTGTATGTGGATGGCAAGGATGTCGAGCAGTACTACTGGGTCGACTACGTCAAGGTCACCAAGGAGAATGCCGCTGAGTACCTGAAGTAAGGGACAAAGGCGGAACACCCGCTTTTTACCCTTTCGCAAGTGGATTGTGCAGTTGATCCATAGGGCTTCGTAAAAAGCTTTCGGGCGCGTGCGTGCGAGAAAACTGCTTTCTCGGCGCACGCGCTTTATGCTGACTGCACATCTCCACCGCGGCACTATCAATAAAAAGGAGGCTCTGCGGAACAATGTCTGAATACCGTCTGGTAATGAAAGGCGTGGTCAAGACTTTCCCCGGCGTAAAAGCGCTGGACCACGCACAACTGGAGCTTCGTCCCGGCAAGGTCATGGCCCTGATGGGCGAAAACGGCGCCGGCAAGTCCACCTTGATGAAATGCATGTTTGGTATTTACAAGATGGATGAGGGCGAGATCGAATACGAGGGCGAAAAGGTCAACATCCCCACCCCGCTGGACGCGCTGAAGCGCGGCATTGCGATGGTGCACCAGGAGCTGCAGCCTATTCCGGCCCGTACTGTGGCCGAGAATATCTGGCTGGGCCGCTACCCCACCAAAAAGTATGGCCCCGTTACGGTGGTGGACCACGCAAAAATGTACGAGGATACGTCTGCTCTGCTGAAAAAGCTGAAGCTGGATATCAACCCCCGGGCAAAGCTGGGCAGCCTGAGCATCGCACAGATGCAGATGGTGGAGATCGCAAAGGCGGTCTCGGCCAACTGTAAGGTGCTGATCCTGGACGAGCCCACCTCCTCCCTGACGGCGAACGAGGTCGAGTCGTTGTTCCGCATCATGCGAGAGTTGAAGGAACAGGGCGTTGCACTGGTGTACATCAGCCACAAGATGGACGAGATCAAGGTCATTGCGGATGAAGTGACCATCATGCGTGACGGTCAGTACATTGGCAAGTGGGATGTGGCCAATATGTCCAAGGAGGACATCATTTCCAAGATGGTGGGCCGTGAGCTGTCCAACCTGTATCCCCCGCTGGAGAACACCCCCTCCGATGAAGTGATGATGAAGGTGGAGAACTTCACCTCCATCCATCCCCGCTCCTTCCGCCACTGCAGCTTTGAGCTGCACAAGGGCGAGATCCTGGGCGTGGCCGGCCTGGTGGGCGCACAGCGCACCGAGCTGATGGAAGGCATCTTTGGTCTGCGTGCCCACACAGAGGGCAAGGTGTGGATCAAGGGCGAAGAGGTCAAGATCAAGCGCCCCGGCGACGCCATCAAAAAGAGCGTGGCTCTGCTGACCGAGGACCGCCGTGCTACCGGTATCCTGGGCGTGCTGAGCGTTGCGGACAACATCTCCATTGCATCGCTGGATCAGCTGCGCAAGGGCCCCATCATGCTGGACAACAAGCGCATCCTGGATCTGGTGCAGTCCAACAAAGAGAAGATGGCCATTAAGGTGCCCAGCCCCAAGACCCAGATCAAGAGCCTGTCCGGCGGCAACCAGCAGAAGGTGCTGATCGCCCGCTGGCTGGCCAACAACCCGGACGTGCTGATCCTGGACGAGCCCACCCGCGGCATCGACGTTGGTGCAAAGTACGAGATCTACTGCATCATTGCCGACCTGGCCAAGCAGGGCAAGAGCATCATTATGATCTCTTCTGAAATGAGCGAGATCATTGGTATGTCCAACCGGGTCATGGTCATGTGTGACGGCCGGATCACCGGCTTTATCGACGGCAAGGACGCCACCCAGGAGAATATCATGGCCCTGGCCACCCAGTTTGAGACCGCGCCCGAGGCGGCAGCGGCGAATCAGTAAATAAGGAGGCTGTCTAATCGTGGAAGCTACCAAAAAATTGAACGCCAGAGCGGTGAAGAAATGGATGGGGGACAACGCCATCGTTGTGCTGATGCTGATCGTATCCCTGGTCGTGGGCATCATCCACCCCAACTTCTTTGCACCCACTAATATCATCAACCTGCTCAAGAACGTTTCCATCCGTTACATCATCGCCCTGGGTATCTCCGGCTGCTTGATCACCACCGGCAACGACCTGTCTGCTGGCCGTGTGGCAGGCTTCGCTGCCTGTCTGGCCTGTATCTTTGCCCAGACCGAAGGCGCTGCTGGCAAGTTCTACGCCAATCTGCCCACCCTGCCCACCCCGGTGGTCTTCCTGCTGGTCATCGCCATCTGCGCAGTCGTTGGTCTGTGCAACGGCCTGGTGGTCTCTTACCTGAAGGTGCAGCCCTTTATTGCTACGCTGGGTATGCAGCAGGTGGTGTACGGTATCTGCCTGGTGTACACCGGCGGTACCCCCATCGGCTCCCTGAACAAGGGCTTTACCTCTCTGGCCATTGACACCTTCCTGGGCATCCCCGTGCTGATCTGGATCGCCCTGATCGTGGCTCTGTGCTTCTGGTTCCTGTACAACAAGACTCGTCACGGCAAGTACATGTACGCCATCGGCGGCAACGAAGCTGCTGCTGAGGTGGCCGGTGTCAACGTTACCGCTACCAAGATCCGCATCTACATCCTGGCTTCCTGCATGTTTGGTCTGGCAGGCTGCCTGATGGCTGCTAAGTCCGGCGGCGCTTCGGTCAACACCGCTATGGGTTATGAGCTGGACGCTATCGCAGCCTGCACCATCGGCGGCGTTTCCACCACCGGCGGCGTGGGCACTGTGCCCGGCATTCTGGTGGGCGTGGGCGTCTTTGAGCTGATGAAGGTCGCCCTGCAGTTCATGAACGTCAACTCCTCTTACACCTACATCGTCCAGGGCTTGGTCATCATCGTGGCTGTGGCCATTGATATCCGCAAGTATCTGGCAAAGAAGTGATCCTTCGCTGATCAAAACCAAGAGCCGCTCCGTTTGGAGCGGCTCTTTTTATAAGCAAACCAGCTGCATCAGAGCTTCTCCGATGCAGCCGGTTTCTGCTTTTTTAGCCCCCGAACAGGCCAAAGAAACTGATATGGTTGATGCCCAGGAACAAAAACAGCACGATCAAGCCCAGCAGCACCCCGATCAGGATATCCATCTGATGGACACTGAGGGGAAAGCGGTCGTACAGCTTCTCTTTCGGGTTGACAAAATGGGGGTCGCCGTTGTCCAGCAGCTTATGCTGCGGCTCCTGCCCGGCCTGTGCAGCCCGCTGGGCGTCCAGTGCGGCTTGCTGCCGGGCCAGTTCGGCTTCCTTGGCAGCCAGCGCTGCCTCCCGCCGGGCAAGCTCGGCTTCTCGGTTGGTCTGTGGTTCGCTCATAGTCTGTTTTCCTCCCTGCTCATGGGGCTGTTGCTCACCCTTTCAGTGTATCACATAAATAGGAACAGAACAAGGTGGGACTCTGGCCCGCAGGCGGGGGAAAGGGGCGGGCGCCTGCCCGTGCTGGGACCGATGCGATAAAAACAAATGGCCTGTGCTTTCGCACAGGCCATTTTGAAAAGGGGGGCTGCCCCGCTTTTTCTCGCAAAAAGTGGGGAGATGCTGTGGTATCCTTATAGCAGCACGTACTTCAGGATGAACATCACAGTCAGCACATACATCAGGGGGCTGATCTTCTTCTCCTTAGCCTTGCCGCTGATCAGGTTGAGCAGAGTCCAGGAGATGACGCCGATGGCGATGCCCTCAGAGATGCTGTATGCCAGAGGCATTGCGGCAATGGTCAGGAAGGCGGGGATGCCGTCGCAGGGATCGTTGAAGTCGATCTTAGCAGCGGAGCCCATCATGTAGAAGCCCACGATGATCAGAGCCGGTGCAGTGGCAAAGGAGGGGATGGTCAGGAACAGGGGGCTGAACACGATGGCCAGCAGGAACAGAACGCCGGTGGTCATAGCGGTCAGGCCGGTGCGGCCGCCCTCGGTCACGCCGGAGGCGCTCTCCACATAGGTGGTGGTGGTGGAAGTGCCGAACACAGCGCCCACGCTGGTGGCCACAGCATCGGCCATCAGTGCGCCCTTGATGCGGGGCAGCTTGCCGTCCTTGTCCAGCATATCGGCCTTGGAAGCCACGCCGATCAGGGTGCCCAGGGTGTCGAACAGGTCAACAAACAGGAAGGAGAACATCACGGCGAAGAAGTCCAGCGGGTGGATGGAGCTGAAGTCCATCTTGAACACCTGGCCGAAGGTCTTGCCGAAGGAAGAAAAGTCGAAGCTGATAAAGGCGGTGGGAATCACAGAGTACATGCCCAGCTCAGGGTTGGGGATGTACAGGCCCACCAGCTCGCAGACGATGCCCAGGCCCCAGGTGATCAGGATGCCGTACAGGATGCCGCCCTTGACCTTTTTCACCAGCATGACGGCGGTGATCAGCACACCGATCAGGGTGAGGATGGCGCCGATGCCCACGCTGTTGAAGGTCTCGCCCTTAAAGTGCTGGTAGCTCACCAGGGTAGAGCTGTTGTCCACGATGAGCTTGGCGTTCTGCAGGCCAACAAAGGCCACAAACAGGCCGATGCCCACGCTGACAGCGGATTTCAGGGTCATGGGGATGGCGTTGAAGATGCCCTCGCGGACGTTGGTCAGGGACAGTACGATGAACACCAGGCCCTCCACAAAGACGGCCATCAGGGCGACCTGCCAGCTGTAACCCATGGTCAGCACCACGGTGTAGGCAAAGTAAGCGTTCAGGCCCATGCCGGGGGCCAGCGCAAAGGGGTAGTTGGCCATCAGGGCCATCAGGGCGGTGCCCACAAAGGCCGCCAGAGAGGTGGCGATCAGCACAGCGTTGGCATCCATACCGGCAGCAGACAGGATGTTGGGGTTGACCGCAAGGATGTAAGCCATGGTCATGAAGGTGGTGATACCTGCCATGATCTCGGTTTTTGCATCGGTGCGGTTCGCTTTCAGATGAAAGACTTTCTCGAGCATAGATTCCTCCTAATGACTCGCTCAGCGGGCAATGTATACAAGCCGCAGTCCCGCTGGAAAAAAGCTTTCTCGCAGTCATTTGACCGCGAGGAACGAACAAAGCCTATTTTAGCACGGACAACTGTCCTTTGTCCAGCCGAAAAAGTAGGATTATTAACACTTTTGCCATTTTTTGCGGGAGAAGTATGACTAATAACGCAAAGTTGTATACAAAAAAGCCCGCGTCTGCCTTTTAATGGCGGCGCGGGCCTTTGGGGGAGAACGGTTACAGCGTTCCACGCTGGAACTTGGCTAGGTAATGCTTGTTGTGCAGGTGGGCGGTGCGGGTCTCGGTCTCAGTGTGGCGCACACCCTGGCGGCAGTGGTCACAGCGCCATGTATAGAACACGCTGCGCTCTATATGGCTGTCCAGGCAGCGTGGATTTTCTGCGCAGCGTAACGTTCCGGTCACGACCCAGGGAGAGTAGGCTGTCTCCAACTGTTGGAGTGTCCCCTCTCCACATTTGGGGCAGGGGTCTGCGGCAGCGGGCATCTGCGCCAAGGCTGGCAGGGCCAAAGCCGCCAGCAGCAGGGAGCACAGCAACAGGGACAGAGTTTTTTTCATATGGGGCGCCTCCTTTTTTGCAAAAAGATAAAGAGATCCTGTGATTTTAGCATAGCATAGCAGATTTTTTGTGTCAATTCTTATTTGCCATTTTATGTATAAAAATATGCGGCCCGCTTTTGTGCATCTCTGACAAAAAATGGAGAAAAAAGTGCCCTGCACCGGCGGATGGCAGCACGATGCAGGGCGGTTGTGAAAATAGAAGGAAAAACGCTTAGTTTTCATCCGCTGGGGCAAATCCAAAGCGGAAGGTCATGCCCGGCGCAGCGGCATAGCAGGCGTCCGGGTGGGGCGGGGCGCCCCAGCTGTTGTCGCCGCCTACGCCCCGCTGGAAGGCTGCGCAGCGCACCACCGTCTTGCTGTCATCCCGGGGCAGCTGCTCCAGGCGGCGGGCGTTTTCCAGCTCGTGGGGGGTGTAGGGCAGGGCAGAAAATACCATGCCAGTCTCGCTGTCAAAGCGGATGCCCGGCACGCTGCCGGTCAGGCGGGCGGTATAGACCTGGGTGCGGGTGCCGCACTCCTGGGGGTAAAGCGGGGTAAAGTCCGCAAAATCCTGCCGGACATCGTAGCTCCAGCGGCCCATACGGCCCCCGGCGGCTCGGTCGCTGGCGGTCTCGCGGGGGCCAAGGCCCAGGTAATCTGCCTGGCGCAGCTCGGCCCGCAGCGGGAAGAGCAGCCCCAGCTCCGGCAGCTCAGCTTCTGCACCCTGCCAGGTCAGGGTCGCTTCGCAGCGGCCTGCACCGTCGATGCAAAAGTTTACCGGTAAGGTCCGGCCATCCGGCAGGGTATACACGGCCCCCACCGTGACCGTGTGTTCCTGCTGGGTGCAGGTCAACGCATCGCACTGGGCATACAGCCCGGCGGTTTTCCAGAAAGCAAAGCGGAAGGGGGCGGCGCAGCCCTCATCGTTGTTGGTGGGCGCCCGCCAGAAGTTGAGCCGCACGGTATCGTCCAGCAGCTGCACGCCGCCATAGCGGATGGAGACCAGCCCTTTGCCCCGGGCAAACAGATACTCAAAATCCTTGCCCCGGACCCCGATGTTGCAGTCTGCCTCTACACACTGAGGGCAGGGCAGGGTCAGCCGGGCCTGTGGGGTCTGCCGCCATGTCTGGCCAAAGGCGGCCTCGTACCCGGCAGCCAGGCCGGGCTTAGCCTGCCGCAGCCGGGCCGAGAGGGTCAGGCAGGACAGCCCCTCCTCCGGCAGCCCAAAGGGCAGCTCCAGGCTGACCCGGCTGCCGGGGGCGCAGTCTGCCCGCAGCACGGCCTGACGGATGCGCTGGCCGTTCACCTCGGCGGTGAGCACCAGGTCATAGGCGGCAAGGTCGGTAAACAGAGCGCGATTTTCCACCGTGACGGCATTTTTGGTGAAGGAAATCTTCAGCGGTGCATAGGCGGCCTTCACCTCGTCCATTTTGGGGGTGTTGTGCCGATGGGGCAGCACCAGGCCGTCGATGCAGAATTCCCGGTCGGTAGGGCGGTCCCCAAAGTCGCCGCCGTAGGCGTAAGCCGGGCGGTCATCGGTGCCCGGCAGCAGGATGCCATGGTCCATATACTCCCAGATGAAGCCACCCTGATAGAGGGGCTCCTGGTAGGCGTACTCCGTATAGTCGGTCAGGCCGCCGCAGCTGTCGCCCATGGCATGGCTGTACTCACACATGATAAAGGGCTTGTCCCGATGCTGGGCCAAAAATGCCCGCACCCTCTCCACAGGGGTGTACATCTGGCTCTCCATATCCGAAGTGTCCGGATAACTGCGGTCCCAGAAGATGCCCTCGTAATGGACCAGGCGGCTGGGGTCGGCGGTGCGGAAATACTGGCTCATCTCCCACAGGGTCTTACCGCCGTAGCTCTCATTGCCGCAGGACCAGATCAGGATAGCGGGGTGGTTTTTGTCCCGTTCCAGCATGGCTTCGGCCCGTGCCAGCACGCCTTCCCGCCATTCGGGGCGGCTGCCGGGGATCGTCCATAGATCCGAGTCGTCGGTGCCCAGCTTCTGCCAGGTGCCATGGGTCTCCAGGTTGGTCTCCCCGATCACATACAGGCCGTATACATCACACAGATGCAAAAAATAGGGGTCGTTGGGGTAATGGCTGGTGCGCACAGCGTTGACGTTGTGGGCTTTCAGGTTTTGCACATCCCACTCCATCTCGGCCCGGCTCACGGTGCGCCCGGTGCGGCAGCTCCATTCATGGCGGTTTACGCCGCAGAACACGATCCGTTTTCCGTTCAGCAGCATCTGGCTGCCCTGGCGCTCAAATTTGCGCAGACCCACCGGCAGCTCGGTGCGTTCGGCCACGGCGCCGTCGTGTTCCAGGCAGATCTCTGCGGTATACAGCTCCGGCTGTTCGGCGCTCCACAGGGCGGGGCGATCTACGGTAAAGCGGAAGCAGACAGGCTGCACATCCGGTTCCACGTCCGGGTCGGCCTCTCCTTGGCCGAATACCACCCCCTGGCTGTACTGGGCAGGGGTGCCCACCGGGGCGGTCTGGGTCTCACCGTGAAAGACCACGGATACCTGTCCCGTGCCGCTGACCTTGCAGTCAAAGGTGACCACCGCCTGGGAAAGATCCGGGGCAAATGTCTGTCGGACGGCGATATCTTCCAGGTGGACCACCGGTTTTGTGAAGAGCTTGACCGGGCGGAACAGCCCGCTCATCCGCCAGAAGTCCTGGTCTTCCAGCCAGCTGCCGGAGCAGAAGCGGTAGACCTGGATGGTCAGGGTGTTTTCTCCGGGGCGGACAGTGGCAGAAAGGTCGAACTCTGCCGGGGTAAAGCTGTCCTCGCTGTACCCGACGAACTGGTCATTGCACCAGACAGCGGCGGCGCTGTCCGCACCTTCCAGCCGGATAAAGCAGTTCTCCCACCCGGCGGGCAGGGTGAAACTGCGCTGATATTCCCCGATGGGGTTGTACTGCTCCGGGATCTGACCGGGGTGCAGCGCCTCGTGGCCGTCCCAGGGGTACTGGGTATTCACATAGTGGGGGGTGCCATACGGACGCCCGGGCAGATGCAGGCTCTGCATCTGGATAAAGCCCGGAACGGTCAGCTTTCCCCACGCAGAGAAAGGGGCGGACAGGGTTTCGGCATAGCGGAAATCCCACTCGCCGGACAGGTCCAGGTAAAGCGGCGCACCGAGGCGCTCCAGCTCCAAGGCGGCGTGGGGCGGCAGCCGGTGCAGCTGAAAGACCGTAGGGTCTGCCAGCAGCGCCGGGGTCATAGGCTCACGAATCGGCATGGTCCAGTACCTCCGTTTCAAGCAGGATATCTCCGGAGGGGATGGCGTAGCGCACCGCCGGCAGGTGGACATTGGGATGGTACAGGCTGGTGTTGGGGTCGCAGCCGATCACCACGCCCTGACCGCCTGCGCCCTGCACCCGGCAGCGCATCCCAGTGCATTGGGCTTCGGCGGCGGTATCGTCCACCATTTCGGTATAGCCGGGGGCAAAATTCGGGATGGCAAAGCCGCAGTCGTAGGCTTCGCAGGCCCATTGGCTGTGGATCTGGTGGCGGCGGCGGTGGCCGTTGGCGGTGGGGGTGATGGTAGTGGTGACCTCGATGCCGGGGAAGGGAGACCACTGGGACCACACCTGGCCTTTTTCGATCTTCCAGCTCTTGGACACCTTGCGCACAAATACATTGTCGTCGATCACAAAAGCCAGCATGGAGTCCGGCGCAGCCTGGTGCAGGACCTCCCGGCTGCGGGAAGCGCAGAAGCCAAACCGGGTGTCATAGGCAAACTTTGCGTATTTTTCCGGGAACTGTCCGTGGCCGTGGCCTTCGTTGACACCGGCTGCATAGGCCGTCACCCGGCCATGGCGGCGCTGCACCAGCATATTGGCGTAGGGCATGGGCTTGAGCTTGTCCAGTGCGGGCAGGGGTGCGGCCTCTGCGGACCAGAAGGGATGTTCCTCCGGCAGAGCCAGCAGCAAAAAGCTCTTCATTCCCCAATAGGGGCTGCCCGGGGCGTTGTACCGCTCTGCCATATACATCTGCGGGTAGCAGTAGCCGATGGTCAGGATGCCGTCCCGGTCAAAGATCTTTTGGCCTAGCCACCACTGGAAGTTGCGCACGATGAGGCCCTTCATCACCGGCAGGGGCAGCGGCTCCAGCCCGGCCCAGATGCAGGCAGCCCAGAAGCTGTTCTGGGCAAAACGGTAGGACAGGCTGCGGCCAAAAGGCAGAGCAGAGCCGTTCTGGTCAAACCAGTAGACGAACTGCTGGGCGAACAGCTCTGCCCGCTGGCGGTACAGCGCCGCCCGCTGGGGGTCGGTGTCCGCTGCAAATTTGGAGTACAGCAGCCCGTAATACTGGATGGCCCAGGGGATATAATAATCCTTCTGGACGCTGGCGCCGTCGGTGGACCAGCCGTCCCCGCTGTAATAGCTGTCGATCTTGCAAAGGCCGTCCTCCAGCAGCTCCGGGCTGTAGGGCATGGCCACGCTTTTCAGGGCAAGGTTTACGAGGATGCGGAAAAACTGCCAGTTGCAGTCCGGGATGGTGTGGGCGTTGATCTGCCCCAGCCATGCGGCAAGGTTCCGCTTTTCGGTATCAGAAAGCGGTGTCCACAGCTTTTCCGGTGCGGTCAGGATGCCGCAGGCAATGGCGGCCATCTCCACATAGCACTGGTCGTACTCCCCGGTGGTGCCCCAGTATTCCGGGCTGTTCGGGTCGGTGCCGGAGGCAAGGCCCCGGCGGTACAGCTGCTCAAATTCCGGGTCGCTGCCGCCGCCGGCCCAGAAGGGCACCAAGGCCCACAGCGGGCGGCTGAACGCTTCCAGCTCGATGGCATTGCGGTCGTAGGTCACGCCGGTGTCACCCAGATGCAGCCGTGCGCCCCCGGCGGAATACAGGGGTTTGAGCGGGTCCAGAAAACGGTGCATCAGGGCTGCGAAATCCGCTTTGGTCTGTAAGTTCATCACCAGTACATCTCCCAGTCTTTGGTCAGGCGGGTCAGCGCCTCCATGTAGAAGTAATCGCCCCAGCTGGTACATTCGTCCACACCCTCCGGGGTGCAGGTGTTGTAGGGGCTTTTTTTGCTGTAAGTGCCGTGCAGCAGCTGGCCGGAACCGAGGGTGCCGGGCTTTACCGCATAGTTTGCGGTCAGACTAGCCAGCATCTGCCTTGCCAGCGTGCGCCACTGGGCAGCTTCTGTTTCGTCCACATATTTTGCTGCTTCCAGCAGGCCGCAGGCAACGATGGCGGCCGAGGACGAGTCCCGGGGTTCGCCGCTTTCCGGCGCAAAGATCATGTCCCAGCAGGGCACCAGATCCTCCGGCAGGCGGGAGAGGTAGAAGTCCAGCGCCTTGCGGAACACATCCAAAAACTTTTCGTCCTTGGTGTAGGTGTAGCCGATGGCGCTGCCGTACACGCCCCACGCCTGGCCTCTGGCCCAGAAGCTGTCGTCCTTATAGCCCTGGCAGGTGCGGCCGCCCTTGGGGGTGCCGTCCGGGTTCATAAAGAAGGTGTGGTAGGTGCTGCCGTCCGGCCGGAAGGAGTTGGCCAGCGTGGTGGCGGTGTGGGCAGCGGCGATCTCGCGGTAGTGGTCGCTGCCGGTCACCTGCGCTGCCCAGTACAGCAGCGGCACGTTCAGCATACAGTCGATGATATAGCGGTAGTTGTCGGGGTCATCCATGGTGCCCCATGCCTGCAAAAAACGGCCGCTGGGCTGGTAGCGGGTCAGCAGCTGGTCGGCGGCGGCAATGGCGGCGTTTTTGCCGGTTTCGCTGCCCACCAGCTTCCATGCCGCCACACAGGTGGGGCTGTACAAAAAGCCCATGTCGTGGTGATCCACCTCCACCTTGCGGGCAATGCGGTCCGCAAAGCTGTCCACCTGAATGAGGGCGGCGGTCTTGAATTTTTCCTCCCCGGTGGCCTCGTAGGCCAGCCAGATCTCGCCGGGCCAGAAGCCGCAGGTCCACTGGTTATTGGCGCAGCCGGGGTAGATGTTGCCAACGCTGGAATGGTTCTGGCACTGGTAGGTGTACAGGGGCAGATTGGTCTCCACCTGTTTGCAGGCATCGGCCAGTGCCTGCCGCGCCTCGGCATCGGTCATGGGATGGTTTGGATACTGCTGTTTCACAAGTCGTACCTCCAAGATCATACAAAAAAGAAAGCGGGACGCGGGTACAGCCCACATCCCGCTCAGGGTGTCTCTGAGTGTCCAGATACACTCTACGGTCTTATTTTAGCCCTTGATGCCGGTGGATGCAACACCCTGCACAAAGTACTTTTGCAGCGAGAGGAAAACGATCAGCACGGGAATCAAAGCGACCACCGAGGCAGCCATGATCAGGCCGTATTCAGCCGAGTACTGGCTGATGAACATCCGCAGGCCGATCTGGATGGTCTTGAGCTCGGTCTTGGTCAGGTAGATCAGGGGTCCGAGGAAGTCGTTCCAGGTGTTGACAAAGGTAAAGATGGTCAGGGTGGACAGGGCGGGCAGGCTCAGGGGCAGCATGATGTGCCACCAGATGCCGTATTCGCTCAGGCCGTCGATGCGGGCCGCCTCACACAGCTCGCTGGGCACACCCTCGTAGAACTGCTTCATCAGGAACACGCCAAAGGCGCTGAATGCCTGCAGGCACATAATGGCCAGATGGGTGTTGTTCAGCTTCCAGGAGCTCATCATCATGAACTGAGGAACCATGTAAGCCTGCCAGGGCACGGCGATGGTGGCAATGTAGCCCAGGAACAGTACGTTTTTGCCCTTGAACTGCATCTTGGCAAAGGCATACGCAGCAAAGGAGGAGGTGAACAGCTGCAGCAGCGTGACCACAACGGTGATCTTGACTGTGTTTTTTACAAAGGTCAGCAGAGGGATCTGCGTCCAGATGTCCACATAGTTCTGCCAGCGGGGATTTTTGGGGATCCACTGGATCGGGAAGCCGAACACGTCCTTGTTCAGTTTAAAGGAGGAGGACAGCATCCACAAAAAGGGCAGCAGCATACAGGCCGTGATGACGATGAGGAAAAAGTAGATGAAAAATTTGCTGGTGGCGTTGCGCCGCTTCTGGGACGCATGGTCTTTTACAACTGCGGTAGACATAGGGTCGTTCCTCCTTTCTCAGTTTTCGCCCTTGGAGCCGCGGAACTGGATGATCGTGACGATCAGCACCAGAACAAACAGCACCATGGAGATCGCGCTGGCGTAGCCGTACTTGGGGGTGTTGACAAAGGCTACATTATAAATGTAATACACCAGGGTCATGGTGGAAGTGCCGGGGCCGCCCTGGGTGATCATGTACATCTGATCGTACACCTTGAAGCCGGAGATGGTCAGCATGATGATAACAAAGAAGGTGGTGGGCCGCAGCTGGGGCAGGGTGATGTGCCAGAACTGCTGCCAGCGGTTGGCGCCGTCCAGCTCAGCGGCTTCGTTCAGATCCGGGTTGCAGCCCTGCAGGCCGGCCAGGTAGATGACCATATAATAGCCCATGTTTTTCCACACGCTGAACAGGATGACGGTCAGCATGGCGGTGTCCTTGCCTGCCGCCCATCGGGGCAGGTTTTCGACACCCAGCTGGGACAGCAGCATATTGATGGGACCCATGGCCGGGTTGAAGATCATGTTCCACACCGCTGCCACAGCCACCAGAGAGGCTACATAGGGGAAGAAGGCCACCGTGCGGAAGAAGTTGCGCAGACGGACGTTCTGGTTCAGCAGCACAGCCATGGCCAGGCTGCACACCAAGGTCAGCGGCACAGTGCCGATGACATAGACGATGGTGTTTACCAGTGCTGCCTGGAAGGTCTTGTCGGCGGTGAACAGCTTGATAAAGTTCTTCAGACCCACAAACTCAATGGCGTGGCGGCCATCCCAGGAGCAGAAAGCCAGTGCAATGGCAAATACCATGGGCACCAGGGTAAATACGCAGAAGCCCACAAAGTTGGGGGCGATGAAGGAGTATGCGATCAGAGAGTCCCGGGTGGTCTTTTTTAGCACCTTGCGGGGTTTTGCCTGAACAGCGGCGCTGGGCATAGGGGAAATCCTCCTTTCAGGGGTTGCGATGGCATAAAAACAGGGCGGGCGCATCTTCGCCCGCCCTGCGCTTTATGCTTGCCGGCTCTTGCCGGGGTACATTCTTATCAGGGTGAGATCAGACCATAACAGAGGGAACCTGGTCGTTCATGTTCTGGATGCCCTCGTCCACGGTCTCGCTCATGGTCATGATGGCGTCATGCTCTGCATTCAGGATGGTCTCAATGTCCGAAGCATACTGGGTGTAGGGCATCTCCAGGTAGACGGCTGCGGTGCTCAAAGCCTCCACAGAAGCGGCGTCGGTGGGGAAGCCCTCGCTGGACTTGATGATCTCGCTGGTGGCAGCAGAGCCGCATGCGGGGAAGGTGCCGGTCTTGGCAATGGCCTCGGCACCCTCAGCGGAGACACACCAGTTGATAAAGTCCGCAGCGGCCTCTGCCTTGGGAGAATCCACGTTGATGGCCAGGCTGGTCACAGTGCCCAGGGTAGAGCCTGCAGGGGCGCCTGCCGGGTGGGGATACTTGGCGATGCCCCAGTTGAACTTGGTCTCGGCGTCCTTCATGTAGGTCTGCAGGGTGGCGATGAACCAGCTGCCCATGTTCAGCATAGCGCACTGCTGGTTCTCAAAAGCAGCGGAGTAGTGCAGAGAGCTGGTCTTGAGGTAGCCGTAATCCATGCAGATGCCGTCGTTCTGCTGCGCAATGATCATGTCGTAGGTGGGCTTCATGAAGTCGTAATTGCCATCGATGATGGTGTGCTCACCGTCCAGGATGGAGAACAGGGACACGGCAGAACGCCAGGTGTGGTAGTGGCAGCCGTAGACCTTCTGGTCGCCCTCGCCGCTGGTCATCTTGCGGGCCAGTGCATCGTACTCCTCCATGGTCATGTCGTTGGAGGGGTACTCCACACCGGCAGCGTCGAACAGATCCTTGTTGTAGTACAGCACCCAGAAGTCGCTGCGGAAAGGCACGGCGTAGAAGTTGCCGTCGTCGGTGGTCAGCTGCTCGATGGTGCCGTTGAAGTCGGCGGTGTCCCGGGTCAGCACGTCGTTCAGGGGCTTGAGGTAATCCAGGTTGATCAGGTTGGCGTAGCCGGGGATATCTTTGATGGTCAGCACGTCCAGGTCAGCGCTGCCTGCCAGCTGGGTGGCCAGAACGGTCATGTAATCGGTGGAGCCCAGGTCCACCATCTCGATGGTCACATCCTTGTGGGAAGCCATGTAGCCGTCTGCCATTGCCTGCCAGTAAGCGGTGGACTCCTTGTCCCAGATGGCCCACTGCAGGGTCACAGGGCCGGAAGCAGCTTCCGAAGAAGCGGCGGAGCCAGCCGGAGCAGCAGAGGAAGCTGCGGTGGAGCTGGAAGAACCGCCGCAGGCGGTCAGGGCAGCAGCTGCACCGCAGGCAGCGGCAGCAGCCAGGAAGGAACGGCGAGAGATCTTTTTCATCAGGGATATCCTCCTTGCATATTTTCAGCACACCGGCCTCGTGCAGGCGGTGTGTTTTTTCTGAAATTAGGATACACCAAAATGAACAGAATTTGAATGGAAAATCTCCACCTGCTGACTGCAATTTTTTCACGGTTTTTTGTAAAAGATGCAATATCTTATAGCGGGCCTGTACTTTTTATCCCGGATGCACAAAAGTGCTGCTGTATAGGACAAAAAAACAGAGAAGGTGCATAATAAACCGGTTGACAAACCCCACCGGATGTTGGTATTTTATTAGTTACAACGAAATGCGGACTGGAAAAATGAGGAGGGAAAGCTGCTATGCCTGTACAGAACCACCGCTTTCCTCTGCGCAGACAGATCGTGTGGGGGATGCGTCTTTTTACCGCCATCGTATCCCTGGCGGTGGGGCTGGCGCTGTTCTGGCTATCCAACCGATATGTGCGGGACAACACCCTGCAGTCGGCGGAGTTCAATCTGCGGCTGATCACCGAGGCCATCCAGTCCAGTCTGGACAGCGCCGATGATCTTTTGAACTGGGCGGCGGTGGACAGCACCATCCGGCTGTATCTGGACCGTTCGGAGCTTACCGGTGCCCAAACGATGACAGCGTACAAGGCGGCGCAGGAAAAATATCTTTCCAGCCCGCTGCAGACCCGGATCCTCCGGTTTTTTATCACCGATGAGCAGGACCGCTTTTTGCAGTTTGGCAAGCCGCTGCCCAACTCCATGGCGCTGGATCGTGCCAGCGTGCAGCTGTTCCTCAGCCGCGGGTATGGGATGGCCCTGTGGGAGGACCCTCTTTTGCAGGGGCATCCCCAGGGGCTGGTGCTCAGCCGCCCCATCCGTGCCCGCGTGGGGGCCGAGCATCGGGGCACGGTGTATCTGGGGCTTTCTCCCACGGTCATCACAGCCCCGGCCACCGGGTATGCCATGGACCAGGGCAGTGCGCTGTACTGGGAGATGGACGGCCGGTTGTGGAAAATCGAAGAGGGGGAGCTGGTGGGATCGCAGGACCTGTTCTGCGAGGTGGAATTTCACCGGCTGAAGAACAGAGACCAGCCGGACTGGCTCCAGGAGGCCACCCAGACCTCTTTGCAGCTGGAAGGCCGGGAGTATCTGGCGGTGCGGGTCCGGCTGGAAGGCCGGGATGCGGCGGTGATCCAGCTGATACCGGAAAATACCTTTTTGCAGCAGCCGTTCTGGTACTGGGGTCTGCTGAGTTTTGGCCTGGTCCTGATCGTAGGGCTGAGCTACCTGCTGCAGCACTGGCTCAAATGGGCCATCAACCGTCCGGTGGAGGCGCTGCAGGCCCGCATTGCAGCCGTGGGCGCCGGAGATTTTACGGTGGACCGCTCCATCGAGTGGGACAACGAGCTGGGGGACATCGGCCGGGGCATCAACAAGCTGGCCGGGGATATCGATCAGCTGCTGGCCAGCCGCATCGAGGACGAACGCCGCAAGCAGGATCTGGAATACCGGATGCTGCAAAATGAGGTGAACCCCCATTTTATCTATAATACGCTCAACAGCATCCGCTGGATGGCGACCATCCAGAACGCCCCCGGCATTGCGGAGATGGTCACCGCCTTTGCACGGCTGACCAAGAGCATCTCCAAGAGCACTGAAAAACTGGTGCCTTTGCAGCAGGAGCTGGCACTGCTGAACGATTACTTTATCATCCAGCAGTACCGCTACGGCGGGGATATCGAGATCGAGGTGTCCAACATCGAGGATGAGAGCCTCTGTCAGGATTGCATGATCCCCCGGTTTACCTTGCAGCCTTTGGCGGAGAATGCCATCTTCCACGGCATCGAGCCGCAGGGCGGCCATGGCAGCGTGCTTTTATCCATCCGCACCGACCCGGATACGGGGGATGTGCTGCTGACCATGACGGATGACGGTGTGGGTATGCCGGAACAGGTGCGCCTGCATGCGCTGGAGGAACCCACTGGGGCCGAGCGGCAGCAGAAGTTCCGCCATGTAGGGCTGTGGAACGTCCACCGCCGCATCCAGTATTCGTTTGGCGAAGCCTATGGCCTCACCCTGGAAAGTGAGGAGGGGGTGGGCACGGCGGTGACGATCCGCCTGCCTTACCGCAAACAGAAAGGAGCACAGGATGATACGGGTCCTATTGGCGGACGATGAGCCGCTGGTATTGATCGGGCTGCAGGGGATGCTGGAGTGGGAGAAGCTGGGCTATACCATCTGCGGCACCGCCCGCAACGGCCGCCAGGCGTTGGAGACCATCCAGCAGGAAAAACCGGATATCGTGGTGGCGGATGTGAAAATGCCGCTGATGGATGGGCTTACCCTGGCCCGTACCTGCCGGGAAAAAGGCTCGCTGCCGGTGTTCATCATCCTGACCAGTTTTGAGCAGTTCGACTATGTGCGCCAGGCGATGGGCGCCGGAGCGGTGGATTATCTGGTGAAGCTGGAGCTTACGCCGGAAAGCCTTACCGCAGCATTGGCGCGGGCTGCGGAGCGGGTCAAAAAGGAACGGGCGCTGATGGGGGAGCCGCCTGCCCCCTCCGGCATGGCCGAAGGACTGCGCAGCTACCAGGACAGCTTTTTTACGCGGCTGTACGCCGGGATGTTTCAGCAGGAAGAGGAGCTGGAAGCGCCGCTGCGCCGGTTGGGAGCAGACCTTGCGGCGGACCGGTATCTTCTGGTCAGCTGTGAGATCCGCCCGGCGGGTGCGGCACTGACCGACCCGCAGCAGATCAAATTGAGCTTCTCCTGCGCCAAAATGATGGAAAACCTGCTGAAAAACTATCTGCCCTGCTATGTCACCGGGGCCGATGTGCTGCGCTGCAATGTATTGTTCTGCCTGACGCAGACCCAAGCGGAGAACTACCAGCAGCTGGTGCGCCCGCTGCTGGAAAAAGCCAGTCAGATCCTGTACAACTACTTTACCGTGCGGCTGCTGTGGGCGGTGGGGCGGCCTACCTCCTCTCTGCTGGGGCTGGCCCGCCGCTGCCGGGAGAATGGGCATCTGCGGCCCTTGCTCAGTGAGGAGCAGCCCCTGCTGTTTGCCGAGGCGGAGGAGGGGGATGCCACTGCCGCCAAGATGCAGGTGGTGGCCCAGGTGCAGCAGTATATCCAGGACCATCTGTCCGAAAAGCTGGCCCTGGCCGATGTGGCAGCGGTGTTTGGCATCTCGGCCAACTATCTCAGCCAGCTGTTTGGCAAGTATGGGGATGCGGGATTTGTGGAGTATATCACCGAGACCCGCATCGCCGCGGCCAAACGTCTGCTGGAAAAAGGGGATAAGAAGGTATACGAGATCGCACAGGAATTGGGCTTTGAAAGCTCGTTTTACTTTTCCAAGGTGTTCAAAAAGGTCACGGGCCTCAGCCCGCGGGAATATCAGCAGAGCCTGTAAGCTTTGCGCCGATCATGAAAGAAGGTGTGACCCTTGGTCACGGAACGTCTATCGTACCTGCCGGATATTCTGCCGGATTACCGTCCCTGCCCGCCAGCTTCCCAGCGGGAGTTTTGGCAGGCACTGCCTGCCTCGGCACAGGAGCGCTGGTGCAAAGCGGGGGAAGATGCCCTTGCGCAGCCCATTGCCCCCCTGCCGCTGACGGCCTGGCTGGATTTTACACGCACCGGACGGCGCACCGGCTGGGAGGATGCCTATTTTTCCCGCCGGGCCCGGCTGTGCGCTTTGGTGCTGGCAGAGTGTGTCCAGCACAGCGGACGCTGTCTGGAACCGGTGCTGGATACGCTGTGGGCCATCTGTGAAGAGAGCGCCTGGCAGCTGCCCGCCCACAACAGCTATATCCGGGATACCCCGCAGCTGCCTTTGCCGGACACCACCCGCCCGGTGGTGGACCTGTTTGCCGCCGAGACCGGCGGTCTGCTGGCGCTGGTGCATTACCTGCTGGGGGCAGAGCTGGAATCTGCCGCCCCGGGCATCTGTCAGCGGCTGTACCGGGAGGTGGAGGACCGGGTGCTGCTGCCCTGGCGCAGCCAGCACTTCTGGTGGATGGGAGACGGAGCAGAACCCATGTGCAACTGGACCAGCTGGTGTACCCAGAACCTGCTGCTGGCCACCTTTTTGCTGCCCACCACCCAGACGCAGCGCCGGAGCGCCGTGCAGCAGGCGGCGTACAGCCTGGACTGCTTTTTGAAGGATTACGGCCCCGATGGGTGCTGCAATGAAGGCGCCCAATACTACCGCCATGCGGGGCTGACACTATGGGGGGCGCTGGAGGTGCTGGGCACCATAGCCCCGGCGGCGTTCCGGCCGCTGTTCCGGGAAAAGAAGATCCATAATATTGCGGAATATATCTGTGCTGTCCATGTGCAAGGCCCCTACTACCTGAATTTTGGAGATTGCAGCCCCTTAGCTGGGCGCTGCGGAGCACGGGAGTTCCGGTTTGGACAGGCTGTGGACAGCCCGGCTCTGTGCGCACTGGCGGCAGAGGATCTGCGGGCAGACCCCGACCCGGACCGGCTGCAAAACCAGGACCGCAGCAGCCAGATCAACCTGTGGTACCGGCTGCTCACCGCCTTTGCGCAGCAGGAGATGGAGGCGTATACCGCAGATGCGCCGCAAATGCCTACGGTGTGGTACCCCAGTGTGGGGGTCTATGCCGCCCGGCAGGGGGCATGGGTCCTGGGGGCAAAGATGGGCTCCAATGGGGACAGCCATAACCACAACGATACCGGCAGCATCACGGTGTATAAAAATGGCCGGCCTTTCCTGATCGATGTGGGGGTGGAGAGCTATACCCAAAAGACCTTCAGTCCCCAGCGGTACGAGATCTGGACCATGCAGAGCAGCTGGCATAACCTGCCTGTCTTTGATGGGGTGCAGCAGGCTCCGGGGGCAGAGTATGCGGCCAGCGGTATCCGGACGGGGCCTTGCTCCATTTCGGCAGAGCTGGCAGGGGCCTGGCCTCCGGTAGAGGGGCTGGAGAGCTACCGGCGCACCGTGTCGGTCTCCGAACAGGGGGTGACGGTGCAGGATGTCACCGACTGGCCCGGACAGGTGGAACTGACCCTGATGACCCAGGCGCGCCCTGTCCCCGCAAAGGACGGCTTGCACCTGGAAAAGCTGGGCCGCATCTGTTTTGACCCGGACACAGTCGAGGCTGCGGTGCAGCCGGTGCCGATCACAGACCCCCGACTGCGTACCGCCTGGCCGGAAGAGATCTATCGGATCACGCTGCATTTCCGTCATGCGGTGGAACTGCGGCTGGAATAACAAAGGAGAAATAGAGTATGAGCACGATGAAACTAAAAATTCTGAGCAAGACTGGTCAGACTCTGATGACCTGCAATGAGGATACCGAGGTATCTCTGGTATATACAGCACCGTATCAGCCGGGGGATTTTATTGCCCTGACCCTGGATCATCCGGGGCAGTACTGCGTAGTGCAGTTTGAGGACACCATGCAGCCGGTGCTGGCGTATATCGCAAAGCCGGAGGTCTGTTTTACCATCCCTACGGGAGAGCAGGCCATTACCTATTCGCCCAAGAGCTTTACCGGCAGCCGCCATGTCATCCGGGCACGGTTTGCCACCCCGGAGGAGATCGCCCAGCGGCGCAACCTGGCGTTTAACTGCTATGATACCCATCGGGATCTTGGCCTTTACCCCCACGCAAGCGCCAATGTGGAGACCCGCGGCGAGGCGGTGTTTGCCGCCCGCAATGCCATCGACGGTGTGTGGGAGAACGCTTCCCACGGAGAGTGGCCGTACCAGAGCTGGGGCATCAACCGGGACCCCAACGCGGCCCTGACGGTGGATTTTGGCCGGGAGGTGCTGCTGGATGAATTGCGCATCACCGAGCGGGCAGATTTCCCCCACGATAATTACTGGGTGCGGGCTACGGTGGAGTTTTCGGACGGCAGCCGGATGGAGATCCCGCTGCAAAAGACGAATAAGCCCCAGCGCATCCCGATGGAACCCCGCCGGGTGCGCAGCTTGGTGCTGAAAGAGCTGATCTCAGCCGACGGGCCGTCGCCTTTCCCGGCACTGACCCAGATCGAGGCTTGGGGCGTGGAGGCTGACGGGCAATGAGTATGTACGATGCCCTCTATGGCCGCCCGGGCCATGGGGTGAACCCCAATGAGCCGGAGAAAAAGGGTCTGGCCCGCTTTGCCCAGATGGTGGGGCGGGACCTGGGCCAGCTGCTTGGCACCAACCTGCTGGTCTGTGTGCTGCTGCTTCCGGCGGCGCTGGGGGTGTCTTTGGGGGTGGTGCTGATGCACCTGCCCCTGACGCTGGCTCTAGGAGCGGTCACCGGTCTGCTGGCCGGCCCGGCGGTGCTGCTGGCAGCGGATTGCTGTCTGCGCAGCCTGCAGAACGACCCGTCCCCCTGGCTGCCCAGAGCCAAACAGACCCTGGCAGCCCACTGGAAAACGGCCTGCGGCTTTGGTGCGGCAGGCATTACCCTGCTGGGGGCGCTGTGCTTTGTTTCGGCCTTTTTGTTTGAGACGGCCGAACAGCAGGGCTACTACCCCGGCGTTGGGGTGCTGGTCTTTCTGGCGCTGGATCTGCTGGTGTTCAGCGTGGCAGCGGGGCTGTGCGCAGCGCAGCTGCCTCTCCGGCGCAGCCAGGGGGTGCTGCGTGGCGCTGTGGGGCTGCTGCTGGCGCAGCCCGGCCGCTGTGTGGCGGGGGGCGTTGTGCTGATGGCCGGGGTGGGCGGTATGATCCTGCTGTTCCCGGTAAGCGTATTCTGGGCGGTGCTGTTCGGGTTCTGGCTGCCGGGTCTGGCGGCGATGCAGCTTTATTTCCCGGTGCTGCGGGAGCAGTACGGCCTGACCGTGCAGCAGATCCCCCGGCCTGCGCCTGCACCCCAGCCGCAGACCGAAAAAGAACAAAAACGGGCCCGCCGTGCCAACTGGTGGTACTATAACTGGGGCATCGTGGCGGTGCTGGCGGTGGTGGCGCTGGGCGTTGTGTATGCGGTACATGGCCTGACCACCACAGTGGACCCGGACTGCACCATGGCGCTGGTAACGGCAGAGGCGCTGCCGGATGAGGCGGTGCTGCGGCTGGAACAGAGCCTGACCCCGTATGCGGAGGATCGGAATCGGGATGGCGTGACCGTGGTGGAGGTGTACAATTACACCTGGAGCGCCCATGCCCAGCGGACGGACATGAACAGCCAGATGGCGGGTGCCGCCCGCATGAATGCCGACCTTGCCAATGGGGAGACAAAGCTCTGGGTGCTGGAGGATGCCGACGGCTTTGAGCAGGCCTTTGGTGTGCTGAGTGAAAAACTTGGCCCGGACTGGAAGCAGAAGCTGGTGCCCTGGTCCGAGCAGTCCGCTTTGGCCGGGCTGGAGCTGGGCAGCTATGCCACGGCGGCCGATGGGTCGCAGCGGCAGGATATCCAGCAGCTTCTGGCGGAGTACCGGGTAGCAGTGCTGGCCCAGGACCCGCTGTGGGAAAGCCTGGACAAATAAAGAAAAAACTCTCCCTGCTGTGTGCAGGGAGAGTTTTTTTGTCTGTGCTCTTGTGGTCTGGGCAAAAATATGGTATACTGTCTTGTATGATGCGCCATCGCCAAGCGGTAAGGCAGAGGACTTTGACTCCTCCATCGCAGGTTCGACTCCTGCTGGCGCAACCATCAAAAAATCCGCACAGTTCGCTGACTTTGAGTGAATTGTGCGGATTTTCGTTTGTTTTTGCCGTTTTAATTGCGTTGTAGTATGCAGTATTGTCTCGGATTGAAACAGCTGCAAAGTAGTCAAAACAGAAGATATATATTTGGGATGTTTCCCCCACAAGAAACAAAGGCCCGCAGGCTATGACACCTGCGGGCCTTTGTTTTACGGAGGCTGCTCCGCAGCAGTCTTTTCCCGGTTGATGTCCGTGCCGTTCTCCTGCATGAGCCAGTTCAGCTGCTCCTCGGTAATGCCGGGGATCTTGTTTTTTACATCTTCACGCTTCATAAGACGGGGTTCCTTTCTCAATATAAAACCACGGTTTTGTGACGCAGTTCTCCGTCTGCGTCCGGTTGTGGGCAGGGTACGCACTGCCCGCTGCGATGGCACCGTCTGGAGGCATCGAACCTCCCGCTTCCGGTTTAATCGCAAGGCTGGAAGCTGCCTTATATAAAAACAGCATCTCTGCGATATGCAAGCCAACGTTGTTGCCAACGATTGAAAAGTTGGCTTGCGATGGAGACCGGTGCTCTTCCCGAATGAGCTAAGACGGCATGAAAAAAGCGCCCCTGCCCGGATGGGCAAAGACGCTTGCGGTATTTGGTTGTTAGTCCCAGTCAGCATAGTGCTGACACTTGAGGCAGCTTTTGTGGGCTTCATCCCAGCTGCAAGGCGGCTTATCGTCGCCCTTCAGGCAAAGAATATCATCGCCGATGTTGGAAATGTCGAAGCACAAGCCGCAATCGATTTTTCGGTTGTAAATGGGACAAAACCATTCTTCAAGCTTCACATCATCACTAATACGGAATTCCATGCTTTTTGACCACCTCCATCAATTTCTTTCCGCCCTCATCCAGCGGGCCGATGCTGGATACATTGCCATCTTGTCCGATGGCGACAAAGCCCAGCTCAGAGTAATAACAGGTCTGTGTACCGTTTCGCTGGGACATTGCGACCTTAGAGGAGCGGATGATGCGTTCGGCATCCATTGGCCCCATGCCACGTTCAGCCCAGCGCTGCAAGACGTGGTCGCTTGCAAAATTTATCTCATTTGGAGCAGACGGGGATTCAATGAGCCGACCTTTCGCCTTTATTGTACCAGCTTCCCGCATTTGCTGCAACTCAGTATTTGCAGCATTGAACCGCTCCTGTTTCCGGGCTGCATAGCTGGCCTTGCTGGCTTCACTCCGCCCAAACCCTGTCACGCTGGTGCGTGCACTGTCGGCTCTGCCGCCGGTGGCGCTGATAAAGTCGGCCAGCTCCTGACGGGACTGCCGGAGCTTCACGGCACTGGCGGTGGTGTCCACCCCGGCCTCTGTTTCGGCCAGATACCGGCGCTTATACTTGCGCACGGTGCGCTCCCTGGCCCGCTGCATCTGGCTGATCTCGTACTGGGTGTATTTTTTCCCGTTGTACTCGATGTCCCGGGCGTTGAGGGCTTCCAGGCTTTCCTGGGTCCATGCAGGCGGTGCGCCCAGCTCCGGGAAGATGGCGAAAAAGGTGTGACGGCAGTTCCAGCCGCAAAGTCCAGCCCCAGTGCCGTATCCGGTGGCGGCTTCAAATTGGCCGCTGACGGTGTTGGCTGCAGAGACAGCACAAAACGGCACACAGCCGGAAAAATATGCGTATCGCTCCGGTTAATGGGACAGATACTGTGCTATACTTCAGACAGTGATCCAATGATATCGCAAAGCAGAGCTGTGAGCGGTGTGTTAAGCGAACCGCCCGGCTGTTTTATGGGGGATATCCTGTTGGAAAAAGGAACCGGAAAGATGATCTTGTTTTATATCGCTGTGTTCTTTGCTGCTTTTTTTGGGAGACTGCTGAAAAAATAACTGTACCATAAAAATAATCAGGCACAGGAATATTATGATACAATAAAGAGAGAACAGGCAAAAAATACAAGATGATTGTTATACATCATTTTCAAGAGGTGACTGATCCTATGACCTATTACGCAAAATCCCCTCAGAGAGACGGAACACAAGAAACCGTTCGGGAACATACTCAAAAGGTCAAAGTCCTTGCCCAAACATACGGGAAGTCCTTTGGGGAAGAAATTTCGGCGGGACTGTGCGGAGTGTTTCACGATTTTGGTAAGTACAGTTCTGCTTTTCAACAAGTACTACAGGGTACTCGTACAGGTGTTGATCATGCCATCGCCGGAGCGGTATTTCTCTATGGACTTCGAAAAAAAGCTCTACATCCCATTATTGAAGTTGTTGCTGCCCATCATTCCCACCTCATTAGTTGTGATGATTTATCCGGAGTGATGGAAACTGCATTGGAGACAGAGGGCCCGATTATGACTCTCTGCGGAAAGCAGGCGGCACTGTGTGGCGGAAAAGACTATCAGGAAGCGAGGATGGCGTTTCAGTCGGATTTCCCGGATTTTCGTTTTCCAAAGTTACAAACAATTTCGCCTCAACCACTTTTCAACGGACAGGTGGATTCAATGCTGCATACTCGGATGCTGTTTTCCTGCTTGGTAGACGCTGATTATACGGCTTCTTCCCATATATCTCCGGAAGAAGATGTTCCACTGGATGTATTTACTGCGTTAAAAAATCTATATAACTACTGTGAGAATCTCCGGAAAAACTCTGGGGCAGATCCAATATTAAATCAATTTCGGAATCGGCTGTTTGAGCTTTGTGGGAATGCTGGAGAAAGAAAGGGAGGATTATTTACTTTGACAGCACCTACAGGTACAGGAAAAACATTGGCATTGTTGCACTTTGCCCTGCGCCACTGTCAATATACAGGAAAGCATCGGATTTTCGTAGTGCTGCCCTTTCTTAGCCTGATTGAACAAAGTGCCAAAGTATATCGGAAGATTCTTCCTCATGTAATGGAAGATCACAGTCAAGCCTGCTTGCCGGAGGAAATGAGAGACTATGCCGCTCGCTGGAGCGAGCCGTTTATCATTACTACTTCTGTACGTTTTTTCGAGTCTCTATTTTCAGATCGTCCCACAGATTGTCGGAAATTACACAACCTGGCAAATAGTGTGATTCTTTTTGATGAAGCTCAGAGTCTGCCGATTTCTGTGCTATCTCCTACTCTAAAAGTTGTAAAGGAACTCTGTGACCGTTACGGGTGCAGTGTGGTATTTTCAACTGCTACTCAGCCTGATTATACTGGTCTTCAAGAAGTCGACTGGCAGGCATCCGAGCTTTTGCCGGAATATGATGCATTTTATAAGGCTTTGCGCCGCACATCAACTCACTGGGAAATTGAAACTCCCACCCCACTGGAAGACATTGCAGAAAGAATGGCTGAACAGAAAAATGTGTGCGCCATTGTTAATCTCCGCAGTCATGCCCGAAGTCTCTATCGAGCATTGAGTCGTCGTTGTCCGGATGAAGAACTGTTTTTGCTTAGTACCGATCTATGTCCGGCGCATCGGACGAAAATTATTGAAACGATCCGACGTCGTCAGAAAGAAAGACTTCCATGTCGAGTGGTATCTACTCAGTGTATCGAAGCTGGAGTGGATCTTGATTTTGATTGTCTGTATCGGGCACTGGCACCGCTGGAAGCTATCATTCAGGCTGCTGGACGGTGTAATCGGAACGGAAAATCCACATGTGGAGAGCTGTGGGTCTTTGTTCCATCAGAAGAACATTTGTACCCGGATTCTCACTATGAAAATGCTGCCACTATTGTTCGTGCTATGCAAATGCAACGCCCTATCGACATCCATGACCCGGAAAGTATACGCAGGTATTATCGGCAGCTGCTGAGTACATTCCGAGGAGACAAAAAATCTCGGACGCTGGAAAAAGCTCTTTCAGAAAGGGATTTCTCGGTGGTTTCCCGAACCTACCGGTTTATTGAACAGCAAGGCGTTCAGGTTGTTGTCCCTTATGAAGAACAGATGGAACTTTATGAGCAAATTCGCTCTGAAGCTTTAAACATCGGTCTAACGAAGTCCCTGTTACGAATGGCTGCACCGTTGACGGTCACATGTTATGATCGTGAACTAGCAGAGCGGATATGCGAACCTCTTTTCTTTGCTGGAAAAAGTAAAATAGAGACTAGAGAAAGCCCTTATTACATAATCCTTACTGGTCAGGAGGACTGCTACGACAGGAAAATGGGATTTTGTCTACCTGATAAACAGATGTTACAAAATTCGTTCTGGTGATTTGTGAAAAATGAGCCTTGAAAATAAATGAAAAATTAATTATAAATTAATTGAATTGTTTGTAAATCAAGTGAAATTGGAGCTATAACACCGTGTGCGCTTTGCGCTTAATAGATAAAGTAAAAAGGAGGAAATGATTTGGAAGTCTGTGTCGAATTTTGGGGTGATTTTGCCTGTTTTTCGCCGCCTTATGAAAAGGTGGAGCGGCTATCCTATCCCTTTCCTACACCATCAGCAGCCAGGGGAATGCTATCTGCTATTTATAGCAAACCGAAGGAATTCTATTGGCAAGTTACAAAAATAGAGGTGCTGTCCCCCATTTCTTACATCAGCTTTAAGCGGAATGAAGTCAAGGGCACGGTTTCTGATAAACCAGTGAACACGGACGATAGCCACACTCCGCGATTGACCACTGCCCTGCGAGATGTGCGCTACCGTATCACAGCTATGATCTGTCCGCGGCCGGATTTTGCTGGTTCATCGGAACAGCTCTATCAACAGGCACTGCGTAGAATACGCGGGGGTAAGTGCTTTATGCAGCCTTGTTTGGGAATTCGGGAATTTGCCGCTTATTTTGAGGAAAGCGACCATACCCGATTGCCTATTGGAGAGGACTATGATGCAGGCTTGATGGTCTATGATGTTTTTGATCTGCATGACTATTCCGTTCGTAAAAAGACTTGCCCCAGGTTGTCCTTATTCCATGCGGTGATGAAACAAGGTGTTATTGAAGTGCCACCTTATGATGACCCCCGTGTGCTGAAAACAGGAGGTGATATCCTGTGCTGAAGGCTCTATATGACTATGCCCAACGGATGAATCTAACGCTGCCCGCTGGTTATGCGGAAAAAACGATCAAAGCTTTTCTCTGTTTGACTAGAGATGGCCGTTTTGCGGGTGTGCGGATGGATGAGTCAAACAATTTTAGATGTCCTGATATTGGAAGTCTTGCCAACGGAACAGATAAGAGCAATCTGTTGGTGGAAAAATATAGTGTGATATTCCCGCCGGAGCCGACCCCCAAAAGCCGTTTTTTCCGGGAGGGAATGAAGGATTTTGGCAAAATAGAACCACTGGCAGAAGTTTGCTGGGAAGCACTGGAGAACCCGCAGTGCTGTGCCGAGATGGTGGCTACTCTGGAACAGCATAAGATCAAACCACCAGACAGGATTTCATTTATGGTGGAAAGTACCTATCTAGTGGAGTGCCCGACAGTAGAAATCTGGTGGAATAGTTATAGGAAGAAGTTTCAAAAATCTGCCAAAAAAGACGAGCTGTCTCGTTGCTTGATCACTGGGGAACCCACTGTCCCCATGGCGACGGTTCCCAAAAATACGGGTCTTGCGAAAGCAGGTGGTCATTCCAGCGGGGATGCGCTGATCTGCTTTGACAAACCGGCTTTTTGTTCCTATGGACTGAAAAAAAGCGCAAATGCCCCGGTTTCCGAGGAAGCCTTTGCCCAGGTCAAGATAGCGCTGGATACCCTTTTAAAAGATGCGCCGTCTCTGGCAGGTATGAAATTTGTCCACTGGTACGACAAGCCTCTAAGTGGAACTTCTATGGATCCGCTGACACCTGTTTTTGGAGGCCTTCTATCGGAAGAAGATGAGGCAGAGGAGGAAACAGCGTTCCTTTCACAAAAGGATAAGGAGTCCGCGATCATACAGGCTCGGAGAGATGCAGATAGACTTGTAGGATCTGTGGAGAGTGGGCAGGCTGCGACCGACCTTCCTAGTCGATATTTTATCTTACTGCTCAGCGGAGTGAGCGGTCGAGTAATGGTTCGACAGTTTTCGCAGGGTTCCTATGAGGAGCTGAAAACAAACTTGGATCAATGGTATTCTGACCTAGAGCTGATAGACCAGTACGGAAGCCGGACCTTAAAACCAGTAAAGCTGGCTGCCCGACTCATTCGACTGCTCAAGAGGCAAAATAATAACAAAAAGGTATTTGAACGGTTGCGGGATGAGATTCCGGGACTAACTACTGCTGTTTTTCACGCTGTTGTTTATGGGGCAAAACTTCCCGATTCTGTGGCTGTCCGTGCCTTACAGAATATCCGATCCCAAATGCTGACCGAGGAGCCGGATGGTAATGGTTTGATCGTTCCTGATCCGATTTCCTGTCAATGGTTAAAAGCGTGGCTTATCCGAAATCAGAAGGAGGTTTTTCTTATGTCAGAATATAATCCCAATCATCCCAGCCCAGCCTATCAGGTTGGCGCTATGGTTGCGGTTTATGCAGCCTTGCAGCAGCGGGCATACCCGGATGTTAATGTCACTGTGGTCCAGCGCTTCTTTGCTTCTGCTCAGCAGACCCCGGCACTAGTATTGGGCAGACTGGCAAAAATGTCGACCCATCACCTAGCTAAGCTGGAAAATTCGGTGGCAAAAGTCTACGAATCCAGGCTGGCTGATATTGGCGCCCGAATCGGAGATCAGATTCCTACAGTACTGGCATTGCCGGAACAGTCTCTATTTGCGCTGGGCTATTATCAGATGACCGCAGCAATGAATCAGGAACGCAGGAAACGGTTTGATAATAAAACCGTTATCGGCAATAAAAATGAGGAGGATTAAATCATGGCTATTCAAAATCGATATGAGTTTCTCTATTATGTTGCTTGCACCAACGCAAACCCCAACGGCGATCCGGATATGGGAAATACCCCACGAATTGATCCTCAAACAATGCAGGGATACATCACCGATGTGTCTACCAAGCGCCGTATTCGCAATTATGTAGAGACTGCTTATGGTGATCAGCCGGGCATGGGGATCATTATCCAGCAAGGGACCAACATCAATCGACACATTGCGGCCGCTAAACGGAAAGCAGGCGTGGAGGAGTGTGCGAAAACAAAAGATGCTATTTATAAGGGCAGACAGAAAGCCTGTGAGATGTACTATGATGTGCGCACCTTTGGTGCGGTGATGTCCACCGGTCCCAATGCCGGACAGGTGCGGGGTCCGGTACAGATTACCTTCGGCAAAAGTCTGGACCCCATCCTGCCGCTGGATATTTCCATTACTCGTATGGCAATTGCAGAGAATACTAAAGATGGCACTCTGGAAAGTTACCAGAAAGATGAGGAAACGAGGGACGAAGATACCCTGCGCACTATGGGGCGTAAGCAACTCATTCCTTTTGGCTTGTATGAAGTGCGTGGGTTTATCAGTGCAAATCTTGCGGCTGAAACGGGATTTGATGATAGTGATTTAAAAATTCTGTTTGAAGCAATTCTTAATATGTATGAGCATGACCATTCGTCTAGTAAGGGGGAAATGGCCGTGGTATCGCCCCTGATCCTGTTCAAGCATGTGGGCACAGATACGGATGAACAGCAGCGGATCCGGCAGGCAAAGCTTGGATGCGCCCCGGCACATAAGTTGTTCGAGCTGATAAAGGTTACTCGGAATCCCCAGGTGGAAGTGCCCCGCTCTTATCGTGACTATGAGGCTGTGATCGATTTACATCATATCCCTGCTGGGGTAGAAGTGGGCTTCCAGACCTATAAGGGCCTGACCTGGGGCTCTGTGCCGGAAGAGGAAAATTGGTTCCATGCCGCTGAATGATCCGGAGTATCTGCCTCTCTCTTATCTGTCTCAAATGGGCTACTGCCCCCGAAGGGTAGGGCTGCTGCTGAATGAACGGATCTGGATGGAGAGCGCTGATACTGCCAAAGGTCGCAAGGAACACGAAAGCGTCCATACGCAGCGAATTGAACACCGGGGCAACGAGATCAAGCTGTTTGAATATACGGTTTTTTCTGATGTACTGGGTGTTTCGGGAAAATGTGATTTGGTAGAAGCCCGAAAGTCTTCTTCCGGGTGTAAGATCCCCCCGGCGGAGTTTCCGGTATTACTGTATCCAGTGGAGTATAAACACGGAAAGCTACGGGATGAACAGGAATACAACATCCAACTTTGTGCACAGGCTATGTGTCTAGAAGAAATGTATCATACCTCTATCCCGGAAGGAGCGATATTTTACCTTTCATCCCACCGTCGGCAGGTCGTTGCACTGGATGAGCCATTACGCCGTTTGGTGCGGGAAACCGCAGCGGAATTGCACAGAATTCGTGATACACTTTCTATTCCGGCAGCCTGTTGTTCGGAAAAGTGTCGACGCTGTTCTTTGCTGGAATACTGTATGCCCGGTGCCGGTCGGTCTGCCCGGTCATATTGCGAACGGCTCGCACAAGAGGCAAAGGAGGTGGAAAGTCTTTGAAAAAGCTACTCAACACGCTCTATCTTCTTACCCCTAATAGCTATCTTTTCTGCCGTAATGAAACAATCGCTGTAAAAGTTGGGGGCGTGGAGAAAAATGCAGTGCCGGCCAAGGATATTGAAGCCATCGTTTGCTTTGGTCAAATGACTGTTTCCACACCACTTCTGGAGTTTTGCGGAAAAAGAGGAATTTCTGTTACGTTTTTATCTCCTCAAGGTCACTATTGTGGGCGTTTTTATGGACCGCTTAGCGGCAACGTGTTGCTGCGCAAAAAACAGTATGAAAGTATCAATCAGGTGGAATTTTCCAACCAGCTGGTACGAGACATCTTGTTTGGTAAAATTAGAAATAGCAAAATGGTCCTATTACGCGCTGCCCGAAAACAGTCAGGAGATGCCGTGTCACTAACGCAAGCCGTCAACCAACTCAGCGATTTGGCAGCGCAGCTGGAATCTTGTGACTGCATTGACTCGATGCGTGGAATTGAAGGTGCAGCAGCCACTATTTATTTTTCTCGGTTTGATACTATGCTGCACAGTCCAGCTGGATTTCGATTTGAAAGCCGAAGCCGTAGACCACCCAGAAACGAAGTGAATGCGGTGCTGTCCTTTGTTTACACGCTGCTAACACGAGAAATCTCCTCTGCTCTGGAAACGGTAGGACTGGATCCGGCGGCGGGTTATCTCCATACTCTGCGGCCTGGCAGACCTTCCTTTGCCTTGGATTTGATTGAAGAGCTTCGGGCGCCTTTGTGCGACCGGTTTACTCTTTCGCTGTTCAATCTGGGGCAGCTTGGAGAAAAAGATTTTAATAGTGATTCGGAAGCGGTTTTTTTAAATGACCGAGGCAGACGCACAGTGCTGACCAGCTGGCAAAAGCGAAAAATGGAAACGGTTCAACATCCATTTCTTCAAGAAAAAATTCCCGTCGGAATGATTCCCTATGCGCAGGCAATGCTGTTTGCTCGAGTGATTCGGGGAGATTTGGACCGTTATCCACCTTTTGTGTGGAGGTAGTTTATGCTGTTGGTTATTACCTATGATGTAGACACTACTAGCGCAAAAGGTGCAAAACGCTTGCGTAAAGTGGCAAAACTATGTGAGCGCAATGGAATAAGGGTGCAGAATTCTGTGTTTGAAGTGTTGGCGGACTCTGCGCAGTTCGTGGTGTTGAAAACAGAACTTTCTGAAATAATCGATCACGAACATGACTCTATTCGATTTTACCGATTGGGAAATTCCTATCAGAACAAAATCGAAACGATGGGACGTACACCATCTGTGCAGGTTGGGGAACCGTTGCTGCTGTAACCATGCGCCTACCTTTATGCGACAGAAAATCCAGGGAAGTAGGTGCATGGTAACAGTAAAATATGATGCGCAATTAAAAGGCTGGGTGTTTAAGAAAGCTGGTGTTGTCTAAAAGTTAGGAGTTTTTCTCTATAATTGCAGAAAAAACAGAGCATATTTTGTTTAATTTTGCTGTCGCCCCTCTCGCAGGGGCGTGAATTGAAATACTACAGCCAGATTCCTCATGCCAATATCAGCCGAGGTCGCCCCTCTCGCAGGGGCGTGAATTGAAATACGGCCCGGGCAGCCTGCGCAGGCGGCCCGGGCAGTCGCCCCTCTCGCAGGGGCGTGAATTGAAATACCTCCTTCGGCGGGTGCGCTGTGTGCTGATGATGTCGCCCCTCTCGCAGGGGCGTGAATTGAAATGCAGCTGCTGCGGATGGGCGGAGTCTGCGACAAGTCGCCCCTCTCGCAGGGGCGTGAATTGAAATAAATAGAGTTGCGACACATCCAAATTACCATCTGTCGCCCCTCTCGCAGGGGCGTGAATTGAAATTTGGCACGGCGACAGCTACCGCCCACCCGTAGAGGTCGCCCCTCTCGCAGGGGCGTGAATTGAAATGCTTGACCTTGTTGCCCTCCACCTTGCCGCTCGTCGCCCCTCTCGCAGGGGCGTGAATTGAAATTCACCTCCTGCGGCGGGTGCGCTGTGTGCTGATGAGTCGCCCCTCTCGCAGGGGCGTGAATTGAAATGCTTGGGGGGTGAAAGCGTGCGTACTACCTGGGCCGTCGCCCCTCTCGCAGGGGCGTGAATTGAAATACCTCGGTGGCCCGTAGCCACCCCAGAGCGGGCCAGGTCGCCCCTCTCGCAGGGGCGTGAATTGAAATTCACGCAGGCTACTCCGATTATAAATCCGTGTTCCGTCGCCCCTCTCGCAGGGGCGTGAATTGAAATGGAGTCGGCGATTACCACGGGCCGATAAAAAAAGGTCGCCCCTCTCGCAGGGGCGTGAATTGAAATACCTCGGTGGCCCGCAGCCACCCCAGAGCGGGCGTCGCCCCTCTCGCAGGGGCGTGAATTGAAATCTGCTGATATCGTGCAGCAGCTGCGGCTTGCTATCGGGTCGCCCCTCTCGCAGGGGCGTGAATTGAAATGCCCCCAGCTCGGCAGCCGGGACGTTGCGCACTGTGTCGCCCCTCTCGCAGGGGCGTGAATTGAAATCGGCGCATCCAGTGGCCCGCAGCCCTGTACGAGGAGGTCGCCCCTCTCGCAGGGGCGTGAATTGAAATCCTGGTGGCGGGCCGTATGAGCGGGCCGCCGCAGGGCGGCAGCGCGTCGCCCCTCTCGCAGGGGCGTGAATTGAAATATATTTGGTTGGATTGAAGCACCCCAAGTATACCAGTCGCCCCTCTCGCAGGGGCGTGAATTGAAATAAGGGTCTGGCCCGGGCCGCCCTGCGGCGCCCCTCTCGCAGGGGCGTGAATTGAAATAGACCGTGAGGGAGCGCAAGACCGGCAAGGTCCGGTCGCCCCTCTCGCAGGGGCGTGAATTGAAATACGGCCTGGGCAGCCTGCGCAGGCGGCCCGGGCGTCGCCCCTCTCGCAGGGGCGTGAATTGAAATAGGGAGTACGCACCTGCATTGCCCTGAGGTGAGACAGTCGCCCCTCTCGCAGGGGCGTGAATTGAAATCCGAGAACTTTAGTTTTTAAATCTTTTCCGGTGGCGCGTCGCCCCTCTCGCAGGGGCGTGAATTGAAATTTTTCCAATTCAACCTGATATGGCTTCGGGTCAAGTCGCCCCTCTCGCAGGGGCGTGAATTGAAATCTGCATTGACCAATTCGACATAGCGTTCAACAGGAGTCGCCCCTCTCGCAGGGGCGTGAATTGAAATGTGAGCCTGCTCGATGCATTCCATCACGACGAAGTCGCCCCTCTCGCAGGGGCGTGAATTGAAATTCAATGGCAGATCTACAAGCCCTACTCCGGCATGGGTCGCCCCTCTCGCAGGGGCGTGAATTGAAATACGCCCGCCGCCTGGCTGAGTGGCACAACGCCTACGTCGCCCCTCTCGCAGGGGCGTGAATTGAAATACGATCTCCACCCCATCCCAGATTTTATGGTTCCGTCGCCCCTCTCGCAGGGGCGTGAATTGAAATACCAACAAGGCCTGGCCCGCCTGTGGACAAGATCGGTCGCCCCTCTCGCAGGGGCGTGAATTGAAATCGGCCTATGCCGGTTTACTCGATCCCGGGATTGGAGCGTCGCCCCTCTCGCAGGGGCGTGAATTGAAATTTTTCCGCCATCTCTTGGACAAGGGGGGCGTTCAGGTCGCCCCTCTCGCAGGGGCGTGAATTGAAATATGCCGACGCACTTACCTTCACCTCCTGACGACGGGTCGCCCCTCTCGCAGGGGCGTGAATTGAAATTTCCAGCGGAGTAAAGGCTGGCTTTTTGAGGCCTGTCGCCCCTCTCGCAGGGGCGTGAATTGAAATAGAGAGGGTCAGTGTGTAGCTGAATTTCACTGGGTCGCCCCTCTCGCAGGGGCGTGAATTGAAATTGTTCGGCTCTGGAATACCCAGATTCTCCCGGCTGTCGCCCCTCTCGCAGGGGCGTGAATTGAAATTTTGAGGGCCGGCAGACCCCCGCAAGCACCGCAGTCGCCCCTCTTGCAGAGACAGTACAAAACGGTATATGAAAAATAACCCAGCGGCCTGGTTTTCCACTGCATTGCATAAATCGGTGGGAGAGCGATGTCTTGTATTTTTGGGCGTGAAGCTTATGCAGGGACGGAAAGCGCACAAAAGCCCCGCCTTTCGGGCGGGGCTTTTGAAGAAGTCTAGCGGAGGTCAGTGCCGGTGGATACGGCGGGGACGCTTGCGCCCCTGCCAGCTGTGCAGTGCCAGCCAGCCCAGGTAAATGGCAGCGGTCAGGGCGCTGAGGGTCAGCGCCACCCGCAGGTACAGGCTGCCGAAGAAATCCCGGATCTTGGCAATGGTGTACAGGACCGAACTGCGGGCGACATCCTGTCCGGCCACCAGGTTCACCATGCCAATGGTGTTCCCGGCCAGTTTCAGTTCCACAGTGCCCACGATGTCGCCCTGCTGGACAGGGGCGCAGACATATTCCGGCAGGTGGAAGAACTTTTGGGTCACGCTGCCATCTCCGGAGGAGGGGAGGATGGTCATCATGCTGTCATCCGGGTACAGCTGAAGACGGTCGGTCTCTGCGGAGTATTTCACGGGCAGCTCTGCCAGGGCTACGTCCGGGTCCAGTGCGGGCTGGATGGAAAAGCTATCAAACACCCAGTCGATCAGCTTTGTGGTCTCACACAGGGCGGGGCGGCGGTTGGCATAGCCGTAATCGTCGCAGCTGTCCGGACTTTCCATCACGCAGAACAGATAGGTCTCGCCATCTTTACTGGCCCAGGAGACATAGCTCTGGGTGCCGGTATCTTTTTTATAGGCCACCACATCGCACATACCGCCCTGCATGGCGCTGCGGTAGAACTTGCCGCCGCTGGAGCGGTTCAGGGCCATATTCTGACTGACCAGCACAAAGGACTTGGAGTGCTTTTCCTTGGCGGGCATCGTAAAGGTAGGGGCGGCGGAGATCTCTGCAAAGGCGTCAAAGCTCATCAGATACCGCAGGATCAGATACATATCCACAGCGGTGGTGCGGTTGCCGCTGTCCAGGCCGCAGGCATCGGTCCAGGTGCTGTCGGTGGTGCCAATGCGCTGGGACAAGGCGTTCATCTGGGTCACCCAGCCGGAGAGGTCGCCGCCGGTCAGAGCATAGGCCACGCCCATGGCAGCCTCGTTGGCGTTGCGGGTCAGCATGGCGTAGATAGCTTCCCGCACGGTAAAGGTCTCGTTGGAGCGCATATCGGCATTGTCCGTGTTGTGGACATAGTCCGAGATGGCAAAGGGCATGGTGAAAGTGGTGTCCAGTTTATCGGCGTAGTTGGTCAGGATCACCGCAATGGTCATATATTTGGTCAGCCCGCCAGCAGAGACCTGACGGCGGCTGTCTTTTTCGTAAATGATGATATTAGTGTCAGCGTTGACGATATAGGCGCTGGAAGCCTGTACCGAATAGACGGGGCTGGGGTCAAACAGGGCACAAGCAGGGGTCAAAAGACATCCCGCCAGAACGGCCAGTGTCAAAATAAAGCTAAGCAAGCGTTTCATGTGGACAATTCCTTCAAAAAGCGATAAAATAAACTTGTATATCTTCTCCCAGTTATAGGAGAAGAACTGTATTTTATAATAACAGGTTTGCTGGGATGTGACAAGGGGCTTTGCGCCGCTTTCACACCCTGGGGGAGGCAAGGGCATGGTATATTTGACGGGTGACACCCACGGAGATCTGGATCGGTTCAAGCACGGCAAACTGCGCTGGCTGACAAAGCGGGACACAGTGATCGTGCTGGGGGATTTTGGGTTTGTGTGGGACGGCAGCAAGGCAGAGCAAAAGCGTCTGGCCTGGCTGTGCAAGCGGCCCTATACCATCCTGTTCCTGGATGGATCGCATGAAAATTACGACCTGCTGGCAGCCTACCCCACTGAGGAAAAGTTTGGCGGTCTGGTGCAGCACCTGGGCGGCAATGTGTACCATGTGTGCCGGGGCAGCGTGCTGGAACTGGAAGGGCAGAAATATCTGTGCTTTGGCGGAGCGGAAAGCCCCGACCGGGAGGAACGGGAGCCAGGGGTGAATTGGTGGCCCCAGGAGCAGCCCTCGGATGAGGAATACGCCCGCTGTGAGCAGAACCTGGCGGCAGCCGGGGGGCAGGTAGAGTATGTGCTGACCCACGACGCCCCAAGCAGATTTTTGGATTTTACTGCGCTGAAATGCGGCGAGACCAACCGTCTGCACCTGTTTTTGGACAGCATCCTGCTGAAGGCCAAATACGAAAAATGGTTCTTTGGCTGTTATCACAAGGATGCGCAGCTTTCCACCAAGAGCCGCTGCGTGTTCTGCGACGTGATCCCTCTGGGGGACCGTCACGCCAAGCGGAAGTAATGGGGGCAACCCTCTCCGTCACGGCTTCGCCGTGCCACCTCTCCCGAAAGGGAGAGGCTTTGGCAAAGGCGTAAAGTTTACAGCTTAACGGCAGACTTTTTTTGTCGTTAAATAGTGAGGACGAGGCCTGCCGGTTTTGCCAAGGGCTCGCCCTTTCGGGAGAGCTGTCGCCGTAGGCGACTGAGAGGGATCTTCGATCGAACCAACCCTCTCCGTCACGGCTATGCCGTGCCACCTCTCCCGAAAGGGAGAGGCTTTGGCAGGGGCGGAAAGTTTACAGCTTAACGGCAGACTTCTTTTTATCGTTAAATAGTGAGGACGAGACCTGCCGGTTTTGCCAAAGGCTCGCCCTTCGGGAGAGCTGTCGCCGCAGGCGACTGAGAGGGTTCGTCTCGAAATCCTCCTCCCGGACTGTCTTTACAAAAAAACAGCGAGCCTATCCTATGCAAAAATTGACTGGCGAGGATTCGCCAGTCGTGTGAAAAGCTTTTTGCCCCGCTTTTTCTCGAAAAAGCGGGAAGACCTCCGTAAAAATATCAATTCATCGCCCCGGCTTTGTCAAACATCTGCTGCACCTGAGTGCGGAGCAGGGTGTGGTCCGGGGCGGTCAGCTGCGGGTCCTGTGCCAGGATGTCTGCAGCTTCGGCTTGGGCAGCGTGCAGGGTCCGGGTATCGTTCATCAGGTCTGCGATCTGCAGGGAGGGCAGGCCGTGCTGTCGGCTGCCAAAAAAATCACCGGGACCGCGGTTTTCCAGGTCATACTGGGCCACGGCAAATCCATCGGTGGTGGTACAGAGGAAGTGCAGCCGCTGGCGCACAGCTTCCCCCTCATGGTCGCTGACCAGGAAACACCAGCTCTCGGCAGCGCCGCGGCCCACCCGTCCCCGCAGCTGATGCAGGGCGCTGAGGCCGTAGCGCTCGGCGTTTTCAATGACCATGACACTGGCGTTGGGCACGTCCACGCCCACCTCGATGACGGTGGTGGAGACCAGGGCATCCAGTTTTCCTTCTTTGAAATCCTGCATCACGGCGGCTTTTTCCTTGGGTTTGAGCTTGCCGTGCATCAGTCCGACCCGGCGGTTTGGCAGCAGAGGTTTGGCGACCTGCTCATAATAGCCCTTTACAGCCTTGAGCGCAGCATCCGGGCTGTCCTCAATGGCGGGGCACACCAGATAGACCTGACGCCCGCGGCCGATCTCTGTGTCCAGAAAATGATACAGATCCGCCCGTTTTTTGCCGGTAATGGCCCGGGTCTTGACCGGGGTGCGGCCGGGGGGCAATTCGTCCAGCAGGGAGATGTCCAGGTCCCCGTAGATCAAAAGCCCCAGAGTCCGGGGGATGGGGGTGGCGCTCATCACCAACAGGTGGGGGTTGACCGCCTTTTCGGCCAGCATACCCCGCTGCCGCACGCCAAAGCGGTGCTGTTCGTCAATGACAGCCAGGCCCAGGCGGGCAAATTCCACTCCGCCCCCCAGGATGGCATGGGTGCCGACCACACAGTCCGCTTGGTCGTCCCGGATGGCAGCCAAGGTGGTGCGCCGGGCGGCGGCCTTCATGCCGCCGGTCAAAAGCGCCACCCGCATCCCAAAGGGAGCCAGCATCCGGTTCAGGCTTTCGGCGTGCTGTGTGGCCAGGATCTCGGTGGGGGCCAGCAGAGCGGCCTGGTATCCGCTGCGGATGCAGGCCCAGATGGCGGCAGCAGCCACCAGGGTCTTGCCGCTGCCCACATCCCCTTGCAGCAGGCGGTTCATGGCATGCTGCCCGCTCATATCCGCTAAGATCTCGGTCACGGCGCGGCGCTGTGCTCCGGTGGGGGCAAAGGGCAGACTCTCCCAAAAGGGGGCGGGGTCGATAAGACGCATGGGCGCGCCGGTATCTGCTGCGCCCCGGCTCTTCATACAGCCGATGCCCAGCTGCAGCACCAGCAGTTCCTCGTAGATCAGGCGGCGGCGGGCGGCGGCAGCCTGTTCCGGGCTGGCGGGACAATGGATGGCCCGCACGGCATCGGCTTTGTCCGGCAGACGGTATTTGCGGCGCATCTCGGCGGGCAGAGGGTCTGCCAACAGCTCCGCATGGGGGAGCAGCTGCTGGATGCAGCGGGCGATCACGGTGCTGGAAAGCCCCTCGGTCTGCGGGTAGACGGCTTCCAGGGGGGCGGCTGTGATCTGAGCGGCGGTGCGCACCTGGGGGTTGACCATCTGGCGGCGCAGCATACCGCCGGTAAGCAGGCCCTGAAAGAAATATTCCTGCCCGATCTCCAGTTTCTTGATCGCATAGGGGTTATTGAACCAGGTGACCTCCAGGGTGGATACGCCGTCGCCCGCTGTCAGCCGTTCCATCTGCCGGCCGCCGGGCAGCATACGCCCCCCCAGTTTTGCATACACCTCTGCCTTGACGACACATTCGGTCTCAGCGGGGGCTTGTGCAATGGAGTAGGGCTGTGTAAAATCAACATACCGACGTGGGTAGTGGCACAGGAGATCGGCCAAAGTCAGGATGCCCAGCTTTTCAAAGCGCTGAGCGGTCTTGGGGCCGACCCCTTTCAGATAGCGCACCGGAGTATCCGGTGCAAGGGTAGAGCAGTTCTCCTCCGGCATGGGCGGGGCCTCCTTTCAGGGGGTGATGGAGCCATTGTAGCACGTTGGAGGTGTGGTTGCAACAAAACTTACAGCATAAGTGGAATCATAACCATTCCTGTGATAAATTGGCTGTAATATATGTGGCAGCCTGTGCAAAGCAGGACCGGCTGCTGACCGGTATTTCAGTGGGGCTGACCCCGGCAGTAATAGGGGAGAGCTTGGACGATGCGCTGAAACGGGCGGACAAGGCATTGGATCGCTCGAAGGAAAAGGGCAAGAACTGTTATACCGTGGAATAAACAAGACCGGGGATGTGGATAACATCCCCGGTCTTGTTTTGTGCTTGCAGAGATAAAAACAAAAAGCCCCAGACCGAAGTCCAGGGCTGTTTTGGAGGTGGCGACCAGATTTGAACTGGTGAATAAAGGTTTTGCAGACCTTTGCCTTACCACTTGGCCACGCCACCAAGACGGGAGTGATATTTCGCTCCCTATGGAGCGGCCGACGAGGCTCGAACTCGCTACCTCCACCTTGGCAAGGTGGCGCTCTACCAGATGAGCTACGGCCGCATATCCATTGTGGCGTGCCGGGCATCACCCGGCGACGTCGATTATTATACCGCAAGCTTTGCCTGTTGTCAACTACAAATTTAAAATTTTTGTCGGGTTGTCTGCAATGTCGGTTTTTTTCCACACCACAGGTTTGAAAATATTGCAATCCAACTGGAAAGCCGATATAATAATAAGTGATAAACTGTCGCGCACTCGCAAGCGGCGTGTGTCTGCACACTGTGTTTTGTGCAGGGAGAGTTTGGGAATACACAAGTAAAAGGAGCAACCGCAATGTATCAAATCATCGAAAAGGTCGCGCTGAACCCCACCGTGGTCAAGATGTCGATCCAGGCGCCGTTGATTGCCAAAAAGGCACTGCCGGGCCAGTTCATCATCGTGCGCCCGTTTGAAGACAGCGAGCGCATCCCCCTGACTGTGGCCGGTTACGACCGGGAAAAGGGCACTGTAGATATCATTTTCCAGATCGTGGGCGGCACCACCATGGAGCTGAACCGGCTGAATGTCGGCGACTGCGTCCATGACTTTGTTGGTCCTCTGGGCCGCGCCACCGAGACCGAAGGCCTGAAAAAGGTCTGCGTAGTAGGCGGCGGCGTAGGCTGCGCCATTGCGCTGCCGGTGGCCCGTGCTCTGCATGAACAGGGCTGTGTAGTCCACAGCGTGATCGGCTTCCGCAACAAGGATCTTCTGATCCTGGAGGACGAGTTCCGTGCCTGCAGCGAGGAACTGCGGGTGATGACCGACGACGGCAGCTACGGCACCAAGGGTGTTGTGACCGCCGCCCTGGAGGATCTGGTGGCCGCCGGCAACCAGTACGATGAAGTGATCACCATCGGACCGCTGATCATGATGAAATTTGTGGTAAAGACCTGCCAGAAGCACGGTCTGAAGAGCGTCGTCTCCATGAACCCCATCATGATCGATGGCACCGGCATGTGCGGCGGCTGCCGCCTGACCGTGGGCGGGCAGACCAAGTTTGCCTGCGTGGACGGCCCCGACTTTGACGGCGACCTGGTGGATTTTGACGAGGCAATGGCCCGCAGCGGCATGTACCGCCCCTTTGAGGCCCACGCCCGGGAGGAATCCTGCAATCTGTTCAACCAGGAGGTAAAGTAAGATGGCTTTCAATATGGACCCCAAAAAGTGCCCGATGCCCACCCAGGACCCCAATGTCCGTAACAAAAACTTTGACGAGGTGGCTCTGGGCTACACCGCAGAGATGGCCATCAACGAGGCTAAGCGCTGCATCCACTGCAAAAACAAGCCCTGCCAGGACGGCTGCCCGGTAGGCATCAACATCCCTGATTTTATCGCACAGGTGGCTGAGGGCGACTTTGAAGCCGCTTACCAGGTCATCGCACGGGACTCCGCACTGCCCGCCGTCTGCGGCCGTGTCTGCCCCCAGGAGACCCAGTGTGAGGGCAAGTGCACCCGCGGCATCAAGAACGAGCCGGTGGCCATTGGCCGTCTGGAGCGTTTTGTGGCAGACTGGCACCGGGAGAATGTCCACACTGCCCCCATCGTCCCCGCCCCCAATGGTCATAAAGTGGCCATCATCGGCGCTGGCCCTGCCGGCCTGACCGCCGCCGGCGACCTGGCCAAGCTGGGCTACAAGGTCACCGTGTACGAGGCACTGCATGTGGCTGGCGGCGTGCTGATGTACGGCATCCCGGAGTTCCGTCTGCCCAAGGCCATCGTCCAGCAGGAGATCGACGGCCTGAAGAAGATGGGCGTGGACTTTGAGTGCAATATGGTCATCGGCAAGGTGCTGACCATTGACGAGCTGATGGGCGAGTACGGCTACGAGGCCGTGTTCGTAGGCTCCGGCGCTGGCCTGCCCCGCTTTATGGGCATCCCCGGCGAGAGCCTGAACGGCGTGTACTCTGCCAACGAGTTCCTGACCCGTTCCAACCTGATGAAGGCTTATCTGCCCACCAGCCACACCCCCATCCGCACCGGCAGCAAGGTCGCTGTTGTGGGCGGCGGCAACGTGGCCATGGACGCTGCCCGCAGCGCCCTGCGTCTGGGTGCAGAGACCGTTTACATCGTTTACCGCCGTGGCATGGCCGAGCTGCCTGCCCGTCTGGAAGAAGTTGAGCACGCCGAGGAAGAGGGCATCGTCTTTAAGACCCTGTGCAACCCGGTCTCCATCCAGGGCGGCGATGACGGGTTTGTAAAGTCCATCACCTGCATCGAGATGGAGCTGGGCGAGCCGGATGAGTCTGGCCGCCGCCGTCCCATCGAGAAGAAGGGCAGCGAGTTCACGCTGGATGTAGACACCGTGATCATGAGCCTGGGCACCAGCCCCAACCCGCTGATCCGCTCCACCACCCCGGGTCTGGAGACCAACCGCCACGGCTGCATCGTCACCGCTGGCGACGACGGCAAGACCAGCCGCGAGGGTGTGTATGCCGGCGGCGACGCTGTGACCGGCGCCGCTACCGTCATCAAAGCCATGGGCGCAGGCAAGGCTGCTGCCAAGGCCATTGACGAGTACATCCGCAGCAAATAAGATTTCAATGGGCGCTGCCGCAGGGCAGCGCCCGTTTCTTGTTTCCCGGTCAGGGTTGTGTTACAATGGTGTTATCTCGATACAGAGGAGGAGTTCCCACCTTATGCCCAACATTATCCAGATCACCGACCTGGCCGCGCCAGAGCTGGACATCTACGCCCGCCTGACCCAGGCGCAGCTGCGCAACCGGCTGGAGCCGGAAAAGGGGGTCTTTATTGCGGAAAGCCCCAAGGTCATCTCCCGTGCGCTGGACGCCGGACTGCGTCCCCTGTCTCTTTTGATGGAGGAGCGGCAGATCACCGGTCCGGCCCGGCAGATCCTGGAACGGTGTGGTCAGGCCCCGGTATACACTGCCCCTCGGGAGGTCCTGGAATCTTTGACCGGCTACACCCTGACCCGTGGTGTGCTGTGCGCTTTCCCCCGCCCGGTGCTGCCGGACCCCGCCCAGCTGTGCAAAAACGCCACACGCATCGCTGTATTAGAGGGCGTGGTGGACTCCACCAACATTGGAGCCATCTTCCGCAGTGCTGCAGCATTGGGCATAGACGCCGTGCTGACCACCCCCACTTGCTGCGACCCCTTGTGCCGCCGGGCGGTGCGGGTCAGCATGGGGACTGTGTTCCAAGTACCGTGGACGCAGATCGGCCACACCGCCGCTGACTGGCCCGGCCCGGGCATGGAACAGCTGCGGGAGCTGGGTTTCCGTACAGCTGCTCTGGCGCTGAGCGACCGCTCGGTATCCATTGACGACCCTGCCTTGACCGCAGAGCCCAAACTTGCTATCCTGCTGGGAACGGAGGGCGACGGCCTTGCAGCAGACACCATTGCCAGCTGCGACTATACCGTAAAGATCCCCATGTCCCATGGAGTGGATTCGCTGAATGTAGCCGCCGCCAGTGCCGTCGCCTTCTGGCAGCTGGGCCGGCACTGAGTCTTCCCTTTATTGCACAAAAACAGCCCCTTCCGTTGTACGGGAGGGGCTGTTCCTCTATTCTTTTCTGCAGTCCCAATGCAGCAGCGTCCTTTATGCACACTGCGCTTTATGCCGGCCTCTCGCTGGTCGTGAAACGTGTACCGGGCACATCGGTTTTTATAAAACTGTTCCCAGCAAAAAGCCGGACCACTCTGCTGCAAAACGCAGTCCGAGTCCGTCCGGCCCAAAAGCATAAAAGAACAAGAGCCGGATGAAGCCTACCCTTCATCCGACTCTTGTTTTGGTGGAGAATACCGGGATCGAACCGGTGACCTCTTGCATGCCATGCAAGCGCTCTCCCAGCTGAGCTAATCCCCCATAAGCTGGTGTTTTGTGTGTCGCTCCCTGGCGACGTTGATTATTATACCAGCCTGCAGCAGGATTGTCAACACTTTTTGCAAACTTTTTTTGCAAAAAACCGCCGGGCGGCTCAAAAAGCAGCGCCCGGCGGCAAGGAGAAAGAAAAACAGCGTTGTTATATCAGACCTTTTTGTCTGCATGGAACAGCTGCGGCGCGGTCTTGGCCAGCAGGACCACCACGACCGTCGTCAGGATCGCTTCCGGGATCATGTAGGTGGCATTGTACACCGCACTGTACAGCCAGCACAGACCGTTCACGCTCATGTCCGCAATGCCGGGGAAGTTGATCTCGCTCATCCAGCTGAAGGCATAGTCATAGTCTTTCCAGACGATGTAGCCGGACAGGAAGCTGCACAGGTACCGCAGCAGGCAGACCACGAATGCGCTGACGCCCACACCCATCTGGTAGCCGGAAAAACGCTGACGGATCCCCTCCGCCAGGCCCAGCACGGTAAAGGCCAGCAGGTAGTCCAGCAGCACACAGCCGATCTGTGCGGTCAGGGTCTGGCAGTAGGCCAGGTTGTTGAGGCCCTGCACAAACTGCACCAGGCTATTGACAAAGGCCGTCATCAGGCCCCACTTGACCCCGTTGCGGTAGCTCATCAGCAGGATGGGCACCATGCTGAACAGGGTGATGGAGCCGCCATGGGGCATCAGCGGGATCTCGATCTTGCTGAGCACAGCGGACAGAGCCACCATCAATGCGCCTTCTACCAGCACACGGGTCTTGGAATTGGATTTGGTCATGTTTGGATTCTCTCCTCATTTCTTGTAGTACACAAAAACAAAAATGCGCCTGCAAAACTGCAGGCGCACGGGGTGTTTGTTGATAAAGAAGGACCTTACCGCAAACTACCTACGCCGGCATTACCCGGATCAGGTTCGAGGGTACTCCGCAAATGCGGATCTCAGCCTTTCGGCGCCCCTGTTTTTATGTCCGGGCTTAGTATACCCCGGCACTACCCCAAAAGTCAAGGCATAAGCCCCCTCTCCAGCACATATTTTTTAATGGTATCTGATTTTTGTGTGTTCAGGAGGGAACCGCATGAAAGGTGATCCGGAACGGCGGGCTGTCCTGCTGGGGGAATACATCGTACAGCACAGCGCTACCGTGCGCAGCACCGCCGCCGTCTTTGGGCTGAGCAAATCCACTGTGCATAAAGACGTTTCCGCCCGGCTGCGCACGGTCAGCCCTGGGCTGTTCATCCAGGTACGAGCTGTGCTTGCCCGCAACAAGGCCGAGCGGCATCTGCGGGGCGGCGCAGCCACCCGGCGCAAATACCACCCATAAAAACGCCGCCCTTTCCTCGATCATAGGCAGGGCGGCATTTTTATGGGGTCTTACTGCTCCGCATCCGGGCGGAACTGGCGCAGGGCGCCTTTTTCCAGGCGGCTGACCTGTGCCTGGCTGATGCCGATCTCACGGGCCACCTCCATTTGGGTCTTGCCGCGGAGATAGCGCAGCTCCATGATCTTTTTTTCCCGCGGAGACAAGGCTTCCACCGTCTGCCGAAAGGACAGGGCGCTGATCCAGCTTTCCTCTCCATCGGTATCCTTCACCTGGTCGATCACATACATAGCGTCGCCGCCATCGGTATACAGCGGCTCCTCCAGGCTCACCGGCTCTGCCACCGACTCCATAGCGGCGGCCACTTCACGCCGTTCCAGACCCGCTTCGGCAGCGATCTCGTCCATAGTTGGCTCTCGTCCCAGCTGTTTTTCCAGCCGTTCTCTGGCCTGCATGGCGCGGTACGCCGCATCCCGCAGCGAGCGGCTGACCCGCAGCGCATTGTTGTCCCGCAGAAATCGCCGGATCTCTCCAATGATCATCGGTACCCCATAGGTGGAGAACCGCACCGGCTGAGCGGGGTCGAAGTTGTCAATGGCTTTGATCAGCCCAATGCACCCCACCTGAAACAGATCGTCCAGGTTCTCCCCTCGCTGTGCAAACCTCTGCACAACGCTCAGCACCAGACGCAGATTGCCTTCGATCATCCGGCAGCGGGCGTCCCCGTCCCCGACATGCGCACGGGTGAGCAGAACACGTTTTTCCTCCTCGGTCAGCACGGGCAGCTGAGAGGTGTTCACCCCGCAGAGTTCTACCTTATTATACATCCACACCCTCCGGTTTCCGTTTTGGATTCACCGGAAGTATGGGCCTTGCCCGCAGATATCATTCATGGCAAAAGGTGGACGTTCACCCCTGTGCCTTTTACCCGCTCTATATACAGGCGCAAGCAGCCTTTCACGTCTTTAATGCGCACAGACGGTTTCCATGCGCACACGCAGTCGCCCCCCTCCCTTACATTATATATAGGGCGCCAAAGATAGTACGACTTTAGCTATACATACTGTTCCAGCTCCTGGCGAAGCTGGCGGATGATGCGTTTTTCCAGCCGGGAGATATAGCTCTGGCTGATGCCGATCGCATCGGCGGCTTCTTTCTGGGTGCGCTCCACCCCGTCCAACAATCCAAAGCGCATCTCCATGATCTGCCGCTCCCTCGGGGAGAGCTTTGCCACCGAGCGGCGCAGCACGGTGCGTTCGGCATCCTGTTCCAGGCGCTGCCCCACTTGATTCTCGTCGGTGCCCAGTACATCCGAGAGCAGCAGCTCGTTGCCGTCGCCGTCCACGTTCAAAGGCTCGTCGATGCTGGCTTCCTGGCGGCGGTTGGAGCTTTTGCGCAGATACATCAGGATCTCGTTGCCGATGCAGCGGCTGGCGTAGGTAGCCAGCTTGATGTTTCGCTCCGGCGTAAAGGTATTGACCGCCTTGATCAGTCCAATGGAGCCAATGGACACAATATCCTCCGAGGGCAGGCCGCTGCTCTCGTATTTTTTGGCTAAGTACACCACCAGACGCAGATTATGGGTGATCAGTTCATCCCGTGCGGCGGGGTCTCCCTGCGCCATGCGTGCCAGCAAGGCTTTTTCCTGTTCTGGGGTCAGGGGCGGCGGCAGGCTCGGCCCGCCGCTGATGGCGTGCGCCCCGCCTGTGTAGCCCAGTCGGCAGAGGGCTGCCCATAGCCGGGCAGCCAGGCGTTTCAGTTTGTTCATGGGTATTCTCCTTTGCTTTTCTTGCCATAGCTTATCTTGTTTTTGAAAGTGGAGAGGGGCTTATGGGATGAACCCCTTCCGTCATTTCGCTTTGCGAAATGCCAGTTCCCCTTTTTGTCGCCTGTCGGCGACATCTTCCCCCGGCCGGGGGAAGTCTTTCCACTCAGGTGGAGGCCTTGGCAAAGAGGGCAAGTTTCGTCCTCATTCGTTAACGGCAGGAAGAAACCAGCCTATAACCAGTAAACTTTCCGCCCTTGCCAAGGGCTCTCCCTTCGGGAGAGCTGGCGAACGGAGTGAGCCTGAGAGGGTTCGTTCTCAGGCAAGCGACCTCGCCCTCTCCGTCTTTGCTTCGCAAATCCACCTCTCCCAAAGGGAGAGGCCTTGGCAGTACGGCAAGGCCTTTTGGTTCTGCCAAAGGCTCCCCCTTTGGGGGAGCTGTCACCGAAGGTGACTGAGAGGGTTCGTCTTTTTCAGATCTCGGCCAGAATGGCGTCGCCCATGGCGGTGCAGCCCAGGCAGGTGCAGCCCTCGCTCATGTTGTCGGCGGTGCGCAGGCCCTTGTCCAGCACCTTGTTCACGGCATTCTCGATGGCATCGGCCTCCTCGGTCATGCCGAAGGAGTAGCGCAGCATCATGGCAGCCGACAGGATGCAGGCGGTGGGGTTGACGATGTCCTTGCCTGCAATGTCGGGGGCGGAGCCGTGGATGGGCTCGTAGA
>OHRG01000237.1_pt1 | contig 47195 bp, 47 predicted proteins | sample 1578351 | NCBI WGS metagenome assembly OHRG01 (sample SAMEA3879599, study PRJEB24766) | human gut metagenome | biome: human-associated habitat; feature: feces | place: USA | collected 1985/1987
ACTGCGTAAAATTCGTAGAACGGGAAATCCGCAGGGGCAATCATTATGATGCCATTATTATGGATCCTCCTTCCTACGGAAGAGGTCCAAAAGGAGAAATCTGGAAGATAGAAGATGCTATTCATCCTCTTATCAGGCTGTGTAAAAAGATTCTCAGTCCTGACCCGCTGTTTTTCCTGATCAACTCCTACACAACAGGTCTTGCTCCGGCTGTTCTTACCTATATGCTGGCAACTGAACTGAAAGAATTTAACGGAACCGTAGATTCCCAGGAAATCGGACTTCCGGTCACCTCCAGCGGTCTGGTTCTTCCCTGCGGCGCTTCCGGCCGGTGGGAATCTGTGTAAAACTGATTTCAGATAAAATTATTGGAGGAAATTACAAATGAGTAATTTTTCGTCAGCCTTTAAAAACATGGACGCAAAAATAGAACTAAAACGATATAGTTGTGCAGTGATTGCTGCCGTGCTCTTTGCCGTGAACATAAAAACCTTTGTAAAAGCCGGAGGACTGTATCCGGGCGGCTTTAACGGTCTCACGCTTCTGATCCAGGGCATTTTTCAGGAATTTGCGGGAATGGAAATTCCCTACACCCTGATCAACGTTATCCTGAATGCCATTCCTGTTTTTATAGGACTGAAGTTTATCGGAGTTAAATTTACCATGAGTTCCTGTGTGGTGATCGTTCTGTCCAGTATTCTGACAGACCTTATTCCCTCACAGCCCATTACCTACGATCCGCTTCTGATCAGTATTTTCGGCGGACTGATCAACGGTTTTGTGGTCAGTCTCTGCCTGATCGGAAATACAAGCAGCGGCGGAACTGATTTTATTGCCATTTATTTTTCAGAAAAAAACGGACAGGATATCTGGAATTACATCCTTTGCGGAAACGCAGTGATCCTGGTTGTTGCAGGCCTGCTTTTCGGATGGGATAAAGCGCTTTATTCCATTATCTTCCAGTTTACCTCCACTCAGGTGGTACAGATGCTCCATCAGCGCTACAAAAAACACACTCTGTTTATTATTACAAGGCATCCTGATGAAGTCTATGAAGAAATTTCCAAGCTGTCCCATCACTCTGCCACAAGAATCGACGGTACCGGCTGCTACAGCGGCGACAATACGGCAATGATCTATTCTGTAGTGTCCAGGGACGAAGCAAAGATCCTTGTGAAAAAAGTTACGGAAGTGGATCCTCAGGCATTTGTAAACATTATAAAAACAGACTTTATCAACGGAAGATTCTATTATAAAACCGATTATTAAAAAATTGTATTTTTTCTTTCTGTTTTCTTGATTCTTTCGCTTTCCAGAATTATAATCAGATAAAGGAGAGTGATACTTTATGAAGGAAAAGTATGACGAAAAAACAGAGGTTCCTTTTACCTGTACGCCGGAATATGACCGCAGCTCCTGCGGAAACTGTGTATGTGCCACCTGCTATGAACAGGAATTCTGTGACCGTTGCCGGACCTGTGAAAATCAGTCCCGGAAAAAAGAATCCTGCTCTGCTTATGAGGGAGCCTACTGCTACTGAACACACCCACACAAAAAGAGTACGGACATCATCTGGTATGATGTCCGTACTCTTTTTGCTTTCGCTGCAGTCCTCCTCAAAATTCCTTTTCCCGGAAATCCATCCTGTCCTGCAGGGTATGATTATGCCTGTTTCGGCAGGGTCACTGTAATCTCAGTTCCTGAATCCACTTCGCTTGTCAGCTCCAGTGTTCCTCCCAGGAAGGCAACTCCGTGCTTTACAATAGAAAGTCCCAGGCCGGTTCCTCCGATCTCCTTGGAATGACTTTTATCCACCCGGTAGAACCTCTCAAACACCCGGTTTCTGTCCTCTCTCGGGATTCCGATTCCATTATCCTCCACAGAAATCTGAATGGCATTGCCAATATCTTTCAGATGAATGGTCACTGTGCCATTGTCCTTATTGTACTTGATTCCATTATCGCAGAGATTATAAAGAATCTCCTCAAAAATCGGACGCACAGTGCGGCAGATCAGTCTTTCTCCGTCAATGTAAAGATGCACGTTCTTTTTCTGCGCGATTTCTTTCAGGTTTCCACATACATTCCGGGCAACGGAATAGATATCCACATTTTCCCACTCATAAGGATTTTCTCCTTCGTCAAGCTGAGAAATCTTAATGGTGTCCTCCACAAGCTGAATCAGCCTCTGAGCCTCCCGGTAAATCCTGCCTGCAAACTTTTTCACATCCTCTTCCTTCACAAAGCCGTCCTGAATAATCTCGGCAAAACCTGAAATAGAGGTCAGAGGTGTTTTCAGCTCATGAGAAACATTTGCGGAAAATTCCCTGCGGACTGCCTCTGCCTGTTTTAATTCTTCTACCTGACTGGCAATCTGCTTATTCTGCTCATCTACACGGTTCAAAAGAGGACGCAGCTCTTCATATTCCACATTCTTCAGCGGATGCTCCAAATCCAGTCTGTTAATAGGCTCTATCAGCTTTTTTGTCTGTCTTTCAATTAAAAGAAAACCCAGCGCAAGAATAATTAAAAACAAAATCCCCATAAGGGTGAAACTGGAAACCATGGTATGAAAAACACTGTCCGTTGTTTTTGCAACTCTTAAAATGTCCCCGTTATCCAGCTTTACCGCATAATAAAAAGTCTGGTCTGAAAGGGTTTCCGAAAAGCGAATTTGCTCTCCTTCTCCCTTTTCCATTGCCTCCTGAATTTCCGGACGGTTTCCGTGATTTTCCAGTTCTTCGGGATGGCGCTCTGAGTCGTACAAAATCTTTCCTTCTGCATTTAAAAGAGTAATTCTGCTGGTAGTAAGCTGCCCCGTTTCCTGTGTCAGATATTCCATACCTGTGCTTTCCAGACCATAACGAACATACTCAGCTTCGTTTTTTACATCCTGCTGCATATAGCTGTTATATTTGTCGTACATAATGCCGCTGGCGGCAAGGAAACTCAAAAAAATTCCCAATGCCACCAGCACGCCTACGTTATTCATAATTCTTTGTTTCATTGGCTGTCCCCAATCCGATAACCCACGCCTCTTACGGTTTCGATTAAAAATCCTGAGTCACCCAGCTTTTGTCTGAGAGTTCTGATATGTACATCTACGGTTCTTGTCTCTCCCGCACATTCATAACCCCATATTTTCTCTAAAATTTCATCACGACTTAAAACAATGCCCTTATTTTCCACCAGATAACGCAAAAGCTCAAATTCCTTTAGCGTCAGCTCCACGGCTCTGTCATTGTCAAAGACCTGATGACGTTCTACATTTACGGTCAGGGTTTTATAATGATACTCCTTCTTGGAGGAATGTTTTTTGCTTCTTCGAAGAACTGCTTTGACTCTTGCCAAAAACTCCATCATTCCGAAAGGCTTTGTGATGTAATCATCTGCTCCGCCCTCCAGCCCCCGTACCTTGTCATATTCCGCTTCCTTGGCAGTCACCATAATCACAGGAATTTCACTGGTACTGGGTTCTTTTTTCAGCTCTTCCAAAAGAGTGTATCCATCTTCTCCCGGAAGCATAATATCCAATAAAATCAGCTCAGGAAGCTCTTCCTTTAAAGCCTTTTTAAACTCCTTGCCGTCTCCAAAGCCTTTTGCTTCAAAGCCGGTAGTTCCAAGGGTATATACCAGAAGCTCTCTGATATTTCGTTCATCTTCTACACAATAAATCATGTATCTTCCTCATCTTCCCCTGTTACGGCAGTGGATACTGCTTTCTTGTTTCTTCCATTCTTCTCTGGAAGGTTGCATTATCCTCTTTTTTTATTGCATTTAAGTAGCTGTGTGTATCGAAGCTGTCCTCTGCCACCTGCAAAATACAAACGGCAATATTGGAGCAGTGGTCTGCAATTCGCTCTAAGCTTGTCGTAATGTCAGATAAGATAAATCCCTGTTCAATGGTACATTTACCTTCTCTTAATCGTCTGACATGACGTGATTTTAATTCTTTGTTTAATTCATCGATAATTTCTTCCAGCGGTTCTACCTTTTTCGCACTTTCAATATTTGTGTTTTCAAATACGTCATAAGAAATATTGACAATATCTACAACTGCTTTTGAAATCACCTTTAACTCTTCCAGCGCTTTTTCAGAAAATCGAAGGTCTTTCTCATGAAGCTCTTTTGCTGACTCCATAATGTTGACGGCATGGTCGGAAATTCTCTCAAAATCACCGATACAATGAAGAATAATAGATAAATCTCTGCTGTCATGAACATTTAAATCCTTCTGACCTAATTTTACAAGATAACTTCCCAAAGCATCCTCGTATTCATCCACATTATTTTCTTCCGCAACAACTCTTTCTGCATCTGCCTCTCTGTAATCTCCCAGCATGGATAATGCTGTAAATAAAGACTCTTTGGATGCTTCAGCCATTTTTTTCGCTGCATTACGGCTCTGCTCCATAGCAAATGCCGGTTTTTCCAAGAAACGTACGTCCAGAAGCTGTGCTGCTTCAGACTGAGGCTCTGTTTCTTCCTCGTCACGGATAGTAAGACATGCCAGCTTCTCCAGTCCTGATGAGAATGGAAGCAAAATAGCAGTGGCAAATATATTAAATGCACTATGTGCAACGGCAATACCTGCCGCATCTGCCGCCTGTCCCAAAAATTCGAAATGCAGTACCATATTTAAACCGTAAAATACAATGAGGAACACGGTTGTACCGATAATATTAAAATACAAATGTACCATAGCTGCCCTTTTGGCATTTTTCTTTGCTCCGATAGCGGATAACAGAGCAGTTACACAAGTACCGATATTCTGTCCTAAAATAATCGGAATTGCCACGCCGTAGCTTACCGCTCCTGTCACGCAAAGCGCCTGTAAAATACCTACGGATGCAGAAGAACTCTGAATAACCGCAGTAAGCAGAGCGCCTGCCAGCATACCTAAAAGCGGATTGGAAAATGCTGTTAAAATTCCGGTAAATTCCGGTACGTCTGCCAATGGTTTTACTGCTGCACTCATGCTGTCCATACCAAACATCAGCACTGCAAATCCAAGGAAAATCGTACCGATATCTTTCTTTTTTTCACTTTTTGCAAACAACAGAAAAGCTACACCGATAATCGCCAAAATAGGTGAAAAAGATGTAGGCTTAAACATCTGAATAAAAAAGCTGTCGCTTTCAATTCCGGAAAGACTCAAAATCCAAGACGTAATGGTTGTACCGATATTTGCACCCATAATTACGCCCACTGCCTGAGATAACTTCATAATACCGGAGTTTACAAATCCCACCACCATAACCGTAGTTGCAGAAGATGACTGAATAACTGCCGTTACCAATGCGCCCAGGCCTACTGCTTTTAAAGGATTGGAAGTAAGTCCCTCTAAAATCTTTTCCATTTTCCCACCGGAAACCTTGGAAAGTCCGTCTCCCATAACGTGCATTCCATACAGGAAAAGCGCCAGACCTCCAATCATACTTAAAACACTAAAAAAGTCCATTCTGTTCTCCTTTTGTCTCTTATATTCTTTGGTTTTTTCCTCATTATATAAAGTTTATATAAATATTTCTAGGGGGTTATGTTAAATCTATGTAAAATTTTAAAAGCTTTTAATCTCATCTTCTGTGTCATCCGTATTTTTCAAAATTTTCTTAATGACAATATAGTAGCCCGCGCTTTCATTGATTTTTACCCAAACTCTGTCCCCTTCCCGATGTCCTAAAATTGCCTTGCCAAGAGGCGACTCAATACTGATTTTATTATCCAGAGAATTTCCCCTGATAGAAGTTACCAGCTTATAGGTTTCTGTTTCATCATCATCCTCAAAGTACACTTCAATCACATTATTCATTCCTGCTTCATCTGCTTTTGAGTCCTCGGAAACAATTTCTGCTGTCTTTAACATTCTTTCCAGATAACGAATACGGCTCTCGTTTTTGTTTTTATCCTTCTTTGCCGCATAATACTCAAAGTTTTCGCTTAAATCCCCCTGTGCTCTCGCCTCCTTCACTGCTTCAATGGCTTCTTTGCGGACAGTCAGCTTTCTATACTCTATTTCTGCCTGAATTTTCTTTACATCATTTTCAGTAAGACGCTCTCCCATATCCATCCTCTTTTCTAAAATTTATTCCATTTTAGTATACCTCTTACAGAAAAAATGGGCAATCCCCATTTCTTTCCATAAATGAAGAATTGCCCATATTCTGATACCTCGTATCTTTTATTTCATCATTTCTTTGTAAGAGCTGTGTTTTTCCAATGCCTGTGTCAGCTCTGCCATGCGGCTTACATCTCCGATAAGGATAACGCCGCAAAGTCTGTTATTTAAGAAATAATATTTGCGGTACTGTTTTTTACCCATATCTTTAAATTCAACTGTTTTGTAAATAAGATTTGGATTTTTGCCATTATCGCCTGCTGCAAAGAGCGCTGTCTTCATTCCGTGGAAGCTGAGAGCAGCCGGAACTGTTTCATACACGGCTTCATCACCTGCTGCGCTTGCACCTGCAACTTTACCCTGCTCTACTGCCTGTGGCCAGATTGCATAATTGATATTGTTATACTGAGCACAGTCGCCGCAAGCATAAATACCGAAAACATTTGTTTCCATTTTCTCGTTTACAATCACGCCTCTGTCAATTTCAATGCCTGCTTCTTTTGCCAGTTGTGTATTTGCGCGAACACCGCAGGACATAATTACCAGCTCTGCCGGAATAACTTCTCCGCTTCCCAGTTTTACACCTGTTACATGACTGTCGCCCTGAATTTCTTCAATCTGAACGCCTGTATGAATTTGGATACCCTGATTTTCACTGATAAGCTTCAGCATATCACCTGCCGCATCGTCAAGCTGACGTGCCATAAGCTTTGGAGCAAGCTCTAATACAGTTACGTTGCATTTTGCTTTTTTCAGCTCCCACGCTGCTTCCAGTCCTAAAACGCCGCCGCCGATTACCACAACATTTTTTACTTCCGGCAACATCTTGTCAATCTTTCTGGTGTCCTCCAGACGGCGAATAGCTGCTACGCCTTCTTTGTCATGTCCCGGAATTGGAGGAATAAAGCTTTCTGAGCCAAGAGCATAAACCAGTTTTGTATAAGTCAGCTTCATGCCGCCTTCTAATACCACTTCTTTGGCATCTGTATGAATGGCTTCAATCTCTTTTCCAAGTACAAGGTGAATGTTCTGCTCCTCGAACCATTTTTCATTCTGAATTTCAATCTGCTCCTCTGTCAAATCTGCCATAAGAGATTTTGTCAGCATTGGGCGGTTGTAAGGACGGTATGGCTCATTGGATACCATAACAATAGAGCCTGTTTTATCCCTTTCCCGAATAGCAGAAGCTGCGTAAAAGCCTGCTGCGCCGGAGCCTAAAACCACATAGAAATCCTTTGTATCATTGCGGTAAGTATTCTCTTCTACCTCTACTTCAACAAAGTTTTCTTTTCCAACGCCGCATACCGGACAAATTTCCATAGAAGAGTCAAAAATTTCTCCGCATACAAGACATTTTACAAGCGTTCTTGCTCCTGCTGCCTTCTTCACATTCTCTTTATTCTGAAGAAGACATCCGAAATTATATCCATAGTCATAAGCATCGATTAAATTATCTTCTCCCGGTTTGAATTTTACACGGAAGCCTTCATCCGGCACTCTCATCTTTAACTGTTTCAGTCTTTCGATTAAATGAGGTACAGCCTCGCCGCTCCATCCGTAGCTTCCGAAAGCGCTTGCCAGCTTACCGCCATGAGTTCCCGCAAAAATGGAAGTAGTTAAATCCCAGATTGGCTTTAATGCTTCTCCAACGATAGTCGGTGAACCAAAGAGAATACCGTCTGCAAAGCCCAGCTCCTCCAGTACCTTTGCCTGTTCAGCCTCTACCATATCGTAGCAGCGCACATCAATATCACCGCTCTCCTCGATACCCTTGGCAATGGTTTCTGCCAGCTGTTTTGTATAGCCATAAGCGCTTACATAGGGAATAATTACTGTTTTTCTCGGATTTGGATTAACTACGGTACACCATTCTTCATAAGTATCCAGCATAAAATCAATTCTTGCATCCAGAACAGGTCCATGACCTGTACAAATCATAGAAATATCCAGCTTGCGCACTCTGTCCAGAGCTTTTTTCATATATGGCTTGAAAGGTCCGATAATATTATCGAAATAATATTTTGTAGCTCTCATGTAGCCTTCGTGGTCTGTAACTTTACTTACCAGAATATCATGGAAGCCATAATGAGAACCGAAAGAGTCACAGGTTACTAAAATCTGCTCCTCCTCAATGTAAGTATACATGGTGTCAGGCCAGTGAAGGTTTGGCACAACAAGGAATTTCAGTGTCTTATCGCCGATTTTCATTTCCTGATTGTCTTTTACCACGATAGCGGTAAATTCACCGTTTACGATTTCTTTCAAAAAGTTTACTGCACAGCCTGTTGCAATAATTTTCATTCCCGGATTGATTTCCAGAAGCTTTTCCACACTTCCTGCATGGTCCGGCTCTGTATGGCTGACTACCAGATAATCAATTTTCGTTACATCGGTAAGCTCTTTCAGTTTTTCTAAATATTCATCAAAAAATTTTGCCTTTGCTGTCTCAAATAAAACGGTCTTGTCTCCTGCCTTCATGACATAAGAATTGTAAGTTGTCCCAAATTCTGTATACATAATAATGTCAAACACACGCAAATTGTCATCTACAATCCCTGTCCAATAAAAATTCTCTCTTAATTTCAGTGATTCCATTTTGGAAACCCCCTTTATGTGTATTTACAGATTTTCTTTGCTGTTATTTATAGTATAATACTAACTGGACAAAAATACTACTGTTTTTTCACTATTCGAATTTTTTTCTTCCCAAACGCACGTCTTCCATAAATTCTGTCCATTCTTCCGGAAGATTATCAAAAAGATACGTTCCGCTTTTTTTCTGCTTTTCAATATAAAATTCTCGAATTTCCTCTTTCATATATCCTATTTCCTCCAACAGATTTTTTGCTGACATTCTGGAAGCTCCCTGTCCCAGAATAATCACCTGCTCCATGGCATCGGAAGTTGCAACAGTCACATGGTATTTTCGTCCGATTTCATGAACCGTCTTTTCAATATATTGGTCTGCTGTTTCTGCCTCTTTTGTATATACCACATGGATATTATGGTATTTCTGTATGGAGCCTTGATTTCCCTCTACCTTATAGGCATCGAACACCAGAATGAGCGTGCATTTCTTATATCCTTGATAATTGCAGAGAATATCCATCAATTTGCTTCTTGCTGCTTCAATATTTACTTTTGCCAGTTCGTTTAAATCTTCCCATGCAAAAATAATATTATAGCCGTCTACCAGAAGATATTCCTTCTCCGGCTGTTTTTTTACCGGTCTTGACTCTCCTGCTTTTGCCGTAACTGTACGGGAAGTTTTTTGAAATCCGTTTCTTTCCCGCTTAATCGGACCGTAAGTTCTGGTAAAAATTTCTTCCAGCTCCTGTTCATCTAATCGAATTTGAGAAAAGCTTGTCCGTGGAACTTCTTCTGTGTTTTTTTTCTTCGCCTTCACCCATCCCGTATCAATATGGGCATACTCGTCTACCTTATCCCAACTTACATGAAAGCCTGCGCCGTGGGAACAAAATACAGAACCTGTTGGATTTTCCAAATCATTTTCGGAGTTATAATTCATCTCGGCAAGCACTTCTTCTGTATTATGACAAGTCTCATATCCTTTTAAAGAACAAAACAGCCTTCCCGTTCCCCTTGTATAGGAAATCACTTCTCTTTGATAGCCCCGCATGGTTACCACAGGAGCTTCCCCTGTAAGGACACACATTTCTCCCTCTGTCTTTGGTGAGTCAAAGCTTCCATACATTTTCTGAATGTCTGTCATGGCTCTGCCAATCATATCCTGCGGCACTTCCAGACGATATTCATACACTGGCTCCAGCAGGATACTGTTTGCTTTTTTTAACCCCTGACGCACCGCACGATAAGTTGCCTGTCTGAAATCCCCGCCTTCCGTATGCTTTGTATGGGCTTTTCCTGCAATCAAGGTAATTTTCATATCGGTAATTTCAGAGCCGGTAAGCACGCCTCTGTGAGCTTTTTCCTCCAAATGAGTAAGCACCAATCTCTGCCAATTCCTATCCAACATATCCTCACTGCAACCTGAGGCAAATTCCAGCCCCATGCCACGCTCTAAGGGTTCTAACAGCAGATGTACCTCTGCGTAATGACGCAAAGGCTCAAAATGTCCAATTCCTTCTACTTTATTTTCAATGGTTTCTTTATACACAATATTTCCTGAGCCAAATTCCACAGAAACGCCAAAACGCTCCTGTATCATGCTTTTTAAAATTTCAATCTGCACTTCTCCCATAACCTGTACATGGATTTCTCCTAACTGTTCATTCCATAAAATATGCAGTAATGGTTCTTCCTCCTCCAACTCACGAAGATTTTTCAGCATATTGTGCACATCGCAGCCTTGTGGAAGCTGAATTTCATAGGTCAGCACAGGTGTTAAAACAGGCTCTTTTCCCATCTGCTCTTCTCCCAGACATTCTCCTGCAAAAGTACGAGAAAGTCCGGTTACCGCACATACGCTTCCCGCTAAGGCCTCATTTACAGCAGAAAAGCCTGCACCGTCATACACACGGATTTGGTTTGCTTTCTCCTCCCAGTCCTTTCCTTGGACTATCTGTTTTACTTTTAAAGTTCCCCCTGTCACCTTTAAATGCGTCAGTCTGTTCCCTTTTTCATCTCTTGAAATTTTAAACACCCTTGCCGCAAAAGCTTCTCCGTACTCCGGACATTTGGTGTATACGTCTAACCCTTCTAAGAACTCCTGAATACCCTGAAGCTTTAAAGCCGATCCAAAATAACAGGGAAAAACCTGTCGTTTTCTTATCATTTCTTGAATATCTGCTGTGGATACTTCTCCCTCTTCCAAATACTTCTCAAGAACGTGCTCATCACAAACTGCCAACTCCTCCAAAAATTCCGAACTGTTTTCCTTGGCAAAAGTAAAGTCAACACAGCCCTTATCCAATCTGTTTTGCACTTCAAAAAGCAATTTTCCCCTGTCTGTGCCCTCCTGATCCATTTTGTTGATAAACAGAAATACAGGAATTTCATACTCCTTTAATAACTTCCATAAAGTCTGTACATGCCCCTGTACCCCGTCAGCGCCGCTGACTACCAAAACGGCATAGTCCAGCACTTGCAGAGTTCTTTCCATTTCTGCCGAAAAATCCACATGTCCCGGCGTATCTAAAAGAGCAATTTCCTTCTCATTTAATTGAAAGCCTGCCTGCTTGGAAAAAATAGTAATTCCTCTCTCCTTTTCCAAAGCATACGTATCTAAAAACGCATCCTGATGGTCTACACGCCCCACCTTCCGAATACTCCCTGTATGATATAAAATTGCCTCTGCAAGAGTTGTCTTTCCCGCATCTACGTGAGCTAAAATCCCCACTGCCAAACGATTTGTCTCCATAATTTCCCTTCCTATCTTTTCTATTATCAATTCGGGCAATAGTAATGTTCTTAAACTTTCCCTAATCTTTTATAATGTAAAAATCCTGCCAAATCAGCCAATCCCCATCCAACGGGTACGGACCACCAAATTCCTGTTACTCCAATTTGAGGAATTGCAGACAGTACATAAGCCAGAACCACTCTTGTGCCAAGAGAAATCACTGTAAGTATCAATGACATTCCCGGCTTTTTCACTGCACGATAATATCCGTAAAGCAAAAACAGGCATCCGATACCACAGTAAAAAGCGCCTTCTATTCGCAAATATTCCACTCCCGCACTTAAAATCGCTGTTTCTTCGGCATTTACAAAAATCGTCATCAAAGGTCTGGCAAAGAAAAATACCACAGCGGAAATACACAGAGAAAAACCCACAGAAAGGCTGACTGCCTTCTTAATTCCTTTCTTTATTCTGTCTATTCTTCCTGCTCCGTAATTCTGCGCTACAAAAGTGGAAAAAGCATTTCCAAAGTCCTGCACAGGCATATACGCAAAGGAGTCAATTTTCACAGCCGCCGCAAAAGCCGCCATAATTACCGTTCCAAAGCTGTTTACAAGTCCCTGCACCATGAGAATTCCCAAGTTCATTACCGACTGCTGCAAACAGGTCAGAAAAGAAAATTGTCCGATTTCCTTCATCATTTCCCATTTCGGGCGCATATATTTTCCAATGCCATGAAAATACGGCAGTTTTATCCCACTGTAAAAGAATATTCCAAGCCCTGCCACATACTGAGAAAACGCGGTAGCTACTGCCGCTCCTGCCACGCCCCATTTAAGCCCCAAGACAAACCATAAATCTAAAATAATATTCAGCACAGCGCTTATTGCCAAAAATACCAGCGGTACGACTGAATTTCCCACTGCACGAAGCAAAGATGCAAAATAATTATATAAAAAAGAAGCAAAAATTCCCCAAAAGACAATCCAAAGATACTCTTGCATCATGTCATAAATTTCTTCGGGAACCTGCAAAAAGCTCATAATCGGATGGATACAGAGAAAAACAAATATATTCAGCGCTAATGCCACTGCAAAAATCAGCCAAAACGCCGCTGCCATACTTTCTTTTAATTTTTCTTCATTTTTCTCTCCGTAATGAATGGAAAAAACTGCCCCGCTTCCCATTGACAGCCCCAAAAGTATGGAGGTTAAAAAAGTCATCAGCGTGTATGAGGATCCTACTGCCGCCAAAGCTTCCGCTCCCAAAAAACGCCCTACAATCAAAGTATCTGCTATGTTATAAAATTGCTGCAATAAATCCCCCGCAATCATGGGCATTGCAAAAAGCAATAATGTTTTTGTAATCGAACCTTGTGTTAAATCTTTCTGCATGATGCACTCCTTTCTTTGTTCCATATTTTACCATAATCTGCCTGATTATGAAAAGTAACTATTCCGTCTTTACAAGCTTATCACGCATAGTATATAATGTAAAAGAGAAAATAGCATCTTTAGATAATAAACAGACAGGATGTGATGTTATGAAAATAGAAAAAATTAATGAAAATCAGATACGCTGTACACTTACAAAGGAAGATTTAGATGCAAGACAGCTTCGTTTAAGTGAACTGGCGTATGGAAGCGATAAAGCAAAGGAGCTGTTTCGGGATATGATGAAACAGGCAAATTTGCAATTTGGTTTTGAAGCAAATGATATTCCTCTGATGATTGAAGCAATTCCCATTTCCTCAGAAAGTATTATCCTGATTATTTCCAAGGTAGAAGACCCGGAAGAGCTGGATACCCGCTTTTCTAAGTTTACCCCATTCGGTGAGCCTTCCTCTGAGCCTGCGCCTCCTATTGAAATGGAAGGAGCAGATGACATCTTGGATCTCTTTGCCAAAATATACAAGACCAGTGAAGAGCAGAAAAAGAAAAAGGAAAAGGAAAAAAGGGAGAAAAAAGAAGCTGTTGCTCAGGGAACTGAGAAAAATTCGCCTGCCGAGCATATCAATTTAAGAAGGGAATATGTTTTTCCTGACTTAGATACGGTTATCGAGGCAGCTCACGGATTAAACAATTTCTTCCAAGGCTTTAACTCCCTGTATAAAGACGAAAGGGCAGATACCTATTCTCTGCTTCTTCATCAGGATCAGACCTCACCGGAGGATTTCAACCGTGTTTGCAATATGCTTTCCGAATATGGCAACGGCAAAAAGCTGTCACCTGCCAGAGAAGCATTTCTTGCAGAACACAAGGGATGTATTCTCCCTACCGAAGCTTTACAAAAACTGACACTAATCTAGGATGCTAAAAGGAGTTGTTATATCCCTGTAACCCGGGATACAGCAACTCCTTTTTCATTATTTATTTTCTAAAAAATCGTTAATCTGAGCAACTAACATATTTCCGTCAATTCCGTGAACCATAGCTGCCTCTGCAATGCTTTCTCCCTGTGCGGAAGGGCATCCGATGCAGTGCATGCCTGCTCTCATGAGAATTGGAACAATGTTTTCATCTAAACGGATTAACTCACCGATTGTCATATCTGGTGTTACCTTCATGAATATTTCCTCCTTGTTCTGTTTTATGAATTTTATTATAATCTCTTTCCTCCTTATGTTCAACTCTTTTTCTGCATTGTTTCTAAATTAAGACTTGTATTATAGAAGTAAATATATTAGAATACAGCTAAGAACTGAATTCTTAAGTTCAGAATATAAAGGAGGATATAATCATGGCATACGTAATTACAGATGAATGTGTAAGCTGCGGAACATGCGCTGGCGAATGCCCAGTTGAAGCTATTTCCGAAGGTGATGACAAATACGTTATCGACGCTGATACATGCGTTGACTGCGGAACATGCGCTGGTGTTTGTCCAACAGAAGCTATCGTTGAAGGCTAATATTTTTTAGAAAAGAGGCAGAACTTTCAAAGTCCTGCCTCTTTCTTTTTCTCATCTTCTCGAAAATATCCCTTTCTTTTTGGAATTTTTCTTTTCTAAAGCAGCCGCTACCTCACGCCTTGACTGCTGATAATTACGAATTCTTTCATCCAGCTTCTTATATCGGTCTTCTCCTGTTTTTTTCTCCTTTAACTGCGCCTTTACAAGCTTGCTGATAATCTCCATAAATTCCGGGGAAATCCTGCTCTCTTTTTCCTGCTTCTGATAAAAAAGCTCCGCCAGTTTTCCGATTTCTTTTAATGAATATCCTTTTTTCTTTAGTTCCTTAATACTCAAAAAAACCTGAATATCCCATCGGGTGTAGTATCTGTGTCCCAACTCGTTTCTCTTAATAGGAAGCTTCATTTCTTCCTCCCAGTACCGCAGTACATGAGATTGAAGCTCTAAAATTCCCACGGCTTCAGAAACAGAGTAAATGGTCTCCTGCATACCTTAACCCCTTTCTCGCTTTCTCTTAATTATTATAACAAACACACTTTAAATTGCAAGAAAATACGTTCGACAAAAACATTGACAAGTCCCCACCGCAGTGCTACACTGAGAAAAAACAACCAGGGAGCCTTAGGGCTGAGAGGAAGTCTGACTTCGACCTGTATTACCTGATTTGGATTATGCCAACGTAGGGAGTTTATACCAGCATTTACAGTGTCCGTATACCCTTTTTTGGTACGGGCACTTTTCTATTTCGGGGAGTTTTTTAATAAAATAAGATTGGAGAATGAATATGACGTACACAACGCAAATGAATGCCGCACGACAGGGTATCATCACCAAGGAAATGGAAGCTGTGGCTGCAAAAGAACAAATGGATGTGCAAAAGCTTCGTCAGCTTGTGGCGGAAGGAAAAGTAGCTATTCCTGCCAATAAGCTGCATACCTGTCTGGAGGCAAACGGAATTGGCTCTATGCTGAAAACAAAAATCAATGTCAATCTGGGAACTTCCAGAGACTGGAAGGACCTTGATATGGAGCTTGAAAAAGTAAACGACGCAGTAAAAATGGGCGCTGAGTCTATTATGGATTTAAGCTCCTTTGGCGATACGCAGAAATTTCGCCGCAAATTAACCTCAGAATGTCCTGCAATTATCGGTACTGTACCGATTTATGATGCTGTTGTCTATTACCACAAGCCGTTAAAGGAAATCACTTCCGAAGAGTGGATTAATATTGTGGAAATGCACGCAAAAGACGGCGTAGATTTCATGACTATTCATGTAGGTATCAATAAAAATACCGCTAAACGCTTTAAGGAAAACAAACGCCTTACCAACATTGTTTCCAGAGGAGGCTCTATCATCTTTGCATGGATGGAAATGACTGGACAGGAAAACCCGTTTTACGAGCACTACGACCGTATTCTGGATATCTGCCAACAATATGATGTTACTATGAGCCTCGGTGACGCCTGCCGTCCCGGCTGTCTTGCTGATGCAGGAGATATTTCTCAGATTGAGGAGCTTGTTACTTTAGGCGAACTGACAAAACGTGCATGGGAAAAAGATGTTCAGGTTATCATTGAAGGACCGGGACACATGCCTTTAAATCAGATTGAAGCAAATATGAAAATCCAGCAAACCGTATGTCAGGGGGCACCTTTCTATGTGCTCGGACCTCTTGTAACCGATATTGCTCCCGGCTATGACCATATCACTGCTGCTATCGGAGGTGCAATCGCTGCCACCTACGGCGCTTCTTTTCTGTGCTATGTAACACCTGCGGAGCATCTCCGCCTTCCTGATGTCAATGACGTAAAAGAGGGCATTATCGCATCTAAAATTGCCGCTCATGCCGCTGACATTGCCAAAGGTATTAAAGGCGCCGCCGACTGGGATTATGAAATGAGCACTGCCAGAAAAAATCTGGACTGGGAAGAGATGTTCCGCCTTTGCATTGATCCGGAAAAAGCAAAACGCTATCGTGCAGAGGCAAAGCCGGAAAAAGAAGACACATGCAGTATGTGCGGGAACTTCTGTGCCGTAAAAAATATGAATCGAATTTTAGATGGGGAAATTGTAAATATTTACGATGAGTAAAATGTCTCATTAGCAACCACAAAAAGACCACCCATAAACCTTAACAGGAGGAAGGGTGGTCTTTTAAAATTATATTCTTATTTTTTCATATTCACAAACTTTGTATAGTTCGGCAGCCATACCAGATTTACTGTTCCGATAGGACCGTTTCTCTGCTTGGCAATAATAATCTCTGCTATGTTTTTATTTTCGGAGTCTTTATTATAATAATCATCACGATAAATAAACATAACTACGTCGGCATCCTGTTCAATAGCTCCTGACTCTCGAAGGTCAGAAAGCATTGGTCTGTGGTCAGGACGCTGCTCTACGGCACGGCTTAACTGAGAAAGCGCTACAACAGGCACGTTCAACTCTCTGGCAAGCGCTTTTAAAGAACGGGAAATCTCTGAAATTTCCTGCTGTCTGGACTCACTTCTTCCGCTTCCTGTCATAAGCTGCAAATAATCGATAAAAATAACTCCCAGATTATGCTCCATCTTATACTTTCTACACTTGGAGCGCAGCTCTGAAATGGAAATACCCGGCTTATCATCAATGATTAAATTGGATTTGCCTATAATATTTGCGCCTTCAATGAGCTTTGCCCATTCTTCATCCTCCAGATTACCTGTTCGGATGTTCTGTGAGTCTACCTTTGACTCCAATGCCAGCAGACGGTTTACCAGCTGTTCCTTTGACATTTCCAAGCTGAAAATCGCCGCTGTCACATCATTATGAAATGCCATATACTGAGCAATATTCAAAACAAAAGCTGTCTTTCCCATAGAAGGACGAGCCGCTACCAAAATCAAATCAGAGGGCTGAAAACCGGACATTTTATAATCTAAGTCAATAAAACCTGTGGGAATACCGGTTACACTGCCCTGACTTCTGGAGGCTTTTTCGATTTTCTCAATGGCGTTTAGCACAACCTGACGAATGGGAACAAACTCCTCACTGCCTCTGTTCTGTACCAAATCAAAAATTTTCTTTTCTGTAACCTCTAAAATATCCTGCGTCTTTTCTTTCCCCAGATAACAGGCGTTGGTAATTTCTTCTGTGGTCTTTATCAGCTTTCTCAGCATAGATTTTTCTGCCACAATTTCCGCATAATATTTTACATTTGCGGAAGTAGGCACGGCTGACAGTAAATCCCTTACAAACTCCATGCTGGAAATCTCAGGCGGCAAGTCTTTTTCCTTTAACCTCTCCTGCAAAGTAATCAAATCCACTGCCTTGCCTTCATCATGAAGCTCAATCATTGCCTCAAAAACAATTCCGTACTGCTGCTGGTAAAAATCCGCTCCTGTAATAATCTCAGAAGCTTCTACAATGGCATCTCTGCTCATAATCATAGAGCCGATAACCGACTGCTCCGCTTCCGGACTGTGAGGCAGAATTCTCTTTATCAGTGCTTCTTCCATGTTGGTGAAGACTCCCTTCCTATGCTTCCTTTACCACAACCTTAAGCTGTGCAGTAACCTGTGTATGAAGCTTTACAGGAACCATGGTTGTTCCTAATTCACGAATTGGATTAGAAAGCTGCATTTTTTTCTTATCAATATCATATCCTAACTGCTTTTTCACTGCTTCGGAAATTTCTTTCGTGGATACAGAGCCAAAGGTTCTGCCGTTTTCTCCCACTTTAATTGCCAAAGTTACCTGCTTTGTCTCTAATTCTTCTTTAAATTCTTTTGCAGCCTGAAGATTTTCCTTTGCCACTTTTTCTTCATGCGCTTTCTGAAGTTTTAAATCGTTAATGTTTTTTGCTGTTGCTTCCACACCTAATTTCTTAGGGAAAAGCATATTTCTTGCATATCCGTCGCTTACGTTTACAATTTCACCTTTTTTTCCAAGAGATTTTACATCTTCAATTAAAATTACTTTCATACCTCTATATCTCCTTCTTTTATCATCTTGTCAATGGTATTTTTTAACTGTCGGATACCTTCCTCTACGGAAACTCCCGGAAGCTGTGCGCCCGCCATGTTAATATGACCGCCGCCGCCCATTTTTTCCATAATCAACTGTACATTTACTTCATCAATGGCTCTTGCGCTGATATAAATCTTGCCCTGATAATCGGTAAGCACAAAGGTCGCCTTAATACTGTCTACATTTAAAAGCTCATTTGCCGCCTGAGAAGCTACAACCGTGGGACTGTCAATACCTTCACTTGGGCAAACCGCAATGGCAAAACAATTCTTGTAGGTTTCCACATGACGAATTGCCTCTGCCTTGGCACGATAGGATTTCACATCGTCACGGAACATTTTCCGTACTCTGGTAACGTCTGCGCCGCAGCGGCGGAGAAATGCTGCTGCTTCAAATGTACGAACTCCTGTCTTCGCTGTGAAATTATTGGTGTCAATAATAATACCGGAATAAATCGCATCTGCTTCAATATTGTAGATTTTAATATCATCAGAAAAATACTGAAGGATTTCCGCTACCATTTCGCAGGAAGAGGAAGCATAAGGCTCAATATAAGACAATACAGCATTTTGAATAACCTCGCTGCCCTGTCTGTGATGGTCTAATACCACAATGGTCTTTGTCTTGTGCAGAAGCTCTTCACACTCTGTATAGCTTGGCTTATTGGTATCTACTACTACTACTACGGTATTATTATCTACAATTTCTTTTGCTTCATCACTGTCTACAAACATATCCTCATCATAGTCAGGATTATCTCTGAAATTTTCAATAATCGGACGTACCGACATTGTCGGGTTGTTCACAACAATATGCGCTTTCTTGTTTAAGGATTTTGCCGCTCTGTAAATACCGATAGCTGCGCCGATGGAGTCCACATCAGAAATCTTGTGTCCCATAACCACAACTTTGTCCTTACTTACCATAAATTCCCGCAGCGCATGAGCTTTTACACGAGCCTTTACACGAGTGTTCTTTCCTGCATGCTGAGACTTTCCGCCAAAGTAAATCATCTGGTCTCTGTCCTTAATAACCACCTGATCACCGCCACGCCCCAATGCCAAGTCAATGGCAATACGGGAATATTCATAATTCTGCGCATAAGTAGGTGCGTTGATACCAATACCGATACTGACCGTAACTGCCATATCATTTCCGATATTTACCGTCTTTACGTCCTCTAAAATATTAAAGCGTTTCTTTTTCAATTCTTCTAAAGAGCTCTGACGCATAACAAGGATAAATTTATCCTTTTCCAGCTTTTTAATCAGTCCGTCTACATCATTAAAATATTTATTCAGCTTTCTTTCAATCAAAGCAACCAAAAGAGAACGACGAACTTCTTCCACGCTGTTTAGCGCTTCTTCATAATTGTCCAGATATAAAAGACCGGTAACCAGTTTTTCATCTTCTTTTTGTCTAATATATCGGTTTAATTCTGTTTCATCAAATAGGTACAGGGCAATTAAATCATTTTCCTGTGCCAACTCCACAAGACCGGACTCCTCCAAAAGCTTATCCATAGAAATCACACGCATCACTGCCTTGTAATCTCTTTCGCCATATTGAACAGCGACCTCTGAGTCCGCTTCCTTTGGAAGCTTATCCTTTGTAATTTCCGGAAAAAGAGTGGCAATGGATTTGCAATACTTCTTGTTCTTTCCTGTAAGCTTGGCAAATTCCTCATTCAGCCACAAAATCTTTCCGTTAGAGTCCAACAGGGTATACGGTACAATAAATTCATTTAATAAATTCTTCTGTACCTGTCCGTATTGGGTTGCAAAGGAAATTAATTCATTCATAATGCCGGCACGGCTATGAAAATATAAAAATACCACAATCAAAATATACGCAGCCACAAAAACACTTACCAGCGCACCTGCTTTTACGCTTACCGTAAACACTGCAATATTCATGATTATAAGTAATGTCCCTAAAAGAATAGGGAACTGCATATATATTTTCAACTGTCCCTTCATCTTAATTTTTCCATTCATCTCTCCACCTGCCAATACAAAAATTAAATAGCAATTTAAAACATTATACCATTGTTTTTCCTTTTGTACAAGCAAAAAGCACACTGCCGAAGCAGTGTGCCAAATATCAATTAGTCCTGAACGTAAGGCATGATTGCCAAATGTCTAGCTTTTTTGATTTCTACTGTTAACGCTCTCTGATGTTTTGCACAGTTTCCTGTAATTCTTCTAGGAAGAATTTTACCTCTTTCAGATACGTATCTTTTCAGTTTGTTAGCGTCTTTGTAGCTGATTTCGTTATTTTCCTGTCCACAGAATACACAAACTTTTTTTCTTCTGCGTCCGCCTCTTCTCTTCATTGGAGAATCCGGTCTATTACCTTTTTCGTAAGCCATGATTGTTTACCTCCTATCAATATTGCCGCCGCTTTTTAGCTAAATGGCAGCTCTTCGTCAATTCCATCCGGGATATTCATAAATCCATCTGCGGATGCCATACTCGGAGTTGGTGTCGGTGCAGGCGCTCCCATGGAAGCTACCTGTCCTACATGACTGTCACTTACAGCTTTGCTTTCTGCAAATTCCTGTTCTTCTACTACAACATCAGTTGTATAGACTTTGTTGCCATCTCTGTTTGTATAGCTTCCTGTCTGAATTCTGCCGCTTACTACAATGCGGATACCCTGACGGAAGTATCTCTCTGCAAATTCTGCTGCTCTGCCGAAAGCAACACAGCTGATAAAATCAGCAGTTGCCTCTCCGTCTCTTTTGAAACGTCGATCCACAGCTAATGTATATCTGGCAATCGCCATTGAATTCTCTCCTGCGGAATATCTCACCTCAGGATCTCTTGTTAAACGTCCCATTAAAATTACTTTATTCATCTAATCACCTCATTATACTTAATAAATAACTGCCTGTTCTCTCGAAGCCCAAAGCCCGTAAAACGGCTTTCGGTGCACTTGATAAATCTGAATTTTAATGTTTGTTTGTGCTGTCGAAAGAATTAAGCTTCTTTTTTAACAACTAAATATCTTAATACATTGTCCATAATGCGAATACGTCCTTCAACTTCTGCTGGGCATGCAGCATCAGACTCGAACTGGATGAAGTAGTAATAACCTTCGCGCATTTTCTGGATTTCGTAAGCTAATCTTTTCTTGCCCCATTCTTCAACTTCTGTAACTGTTCCGTTGTAACGAGCAATGTAATCTTTTGCTTTTTCCACTACTGCTGCACGAGCTTCATCATCAATTTTTGCATTTACAACTAATGCTAATTCGTATTTGTTCATGCTTGTTGTACCTCCTTTTGGTCTTTTGGTCCCCTGATGAGCAGGGAACAAGGATAATAATATATCACGATTTCCAATTCTACCATAAGGATTTCCATTTTTCAAGCTTTTTTTCGTAAATCTCTGGTATTTTTTTCTACCAGCCTTCTGGAAAGCATGACCTGATGTCCGCACCCCATACATTTTAAGCGAAAATCAGCTCCCACTCTTAAAATTTCCCATTCATTACTTCCGCAGGGATGCTGTTTTTTCAGTTTTACAAAATCTCCCACTTCATAATTCAAACCCATTTTCTGTCACCTCATCTATTTTATTTGCTCAAACACCTCTCCGATTGGGAGGTTAATCACAAGCTCCGCCATTTCATCCTGTGGTGTTTTGTCACGGTTGATTACAACCAGATGCTTTCCGCTGAAATAATCTATCAAAGAAGCTGCCGGATAAACAGAAAGAGACGTTCCTCCTATAATCAAAGTATCCGCATGCGCAATGGCATGGATGGACGCATTTACCACCTCCTGATCTAAAGCTTCCTCATAGAGTACGACATCCGGCTTGATAATACTGCCGCATTTGCTGCATCTGGGTATTCCCTTGTTCTTTTTCATATAGGCAAAATCATAAAAGCTGCGGCACTTTACACAATGGTTGCGATAGACGCTTCCATGCAGCTCCAGCACATTTTTGCTTCCTGCCATCTGATGGAGATTGTCAATATTCTGCGTCACAATTGCTTTTAATTTTCCCTGTCCCTCCAGTTGTGCCAGCTTTTTATGAGCTGCATTTGGCTTTGCTGTGTCGCACAGCATTTTTGCCTGATAGAACCGATAAAATTCTGCCGGCTTTCTCCGGAAAAAAGTATGGCTTAAAATTACTTCCGGCGGAAAGTCCCATTCCTGATGATACAAACCGTCTACACTTCGAAAATCCGGAATTCCGCTTTCCGTGGAAACTCCCGCCCCTCCAAAAAATACGATGTTTTTGCTTTCATCAATAATCTGTTGCAGTTTTGCTATCTCTCCCATAAAAATCCCCTCCTAATATTCTCCTTCTCGCTTCGCCTGTACAACAAAGCGGGTAGCGTCATTTCCTGTACAGGTAGACAGTGTGATAACTTTATCTTCTTTCGTGACTTCTGTCCCAAAATCCACCAAAGACTGCTGCTTCATACTGTCAAGATAGCTTGCAAACTGCTCGTTCGCCTCCGGAAACAGCGTATAAGTCTCTCCCGCTGCATCTACCACATGACTGGAAAAAATCTCATAACGATAATTCTTGTCCGGTGTGCAAATCCAGATATATCTTCCCGGCACAGAGTCCTTATCTTTAAAATATTTTCTTAGCAGTCCGAACATAGAACCGTTTTTCATATTATGTCCGTAAATAAGAGTGTTGCAGTCCTGAAAATCACTGCGGTTGGTATAATCGATAAAAATTGCCCCTGCTGCGTTGGAATTTTTCTCAAAAGTATGCTTTAAATAGTAGGAATTATCTATTCCTTTCACAATGGGATAACTGATTTCCGTTCCTTCTATCTGTATCCAGCCGATAATATCTTCATTGATTGCTTTTAAATTTGCCCAATCCACCTGCGGCGGTGTAGGCTTTGGCATTTCCTCCCCTTCTAAAGGCTCTTGCGTTTCTTCCTCAGGCTCTGTTGTGGTGACATATTCTCTTACCCTGTTATACTCATCTGTTCCCTTTTTGTATTCTAAAAATATTTTAGCCAACTGTGCGGCAGAAAAGAGAAATACCGCCAATGCTGCAAACATAATAATTGTGCGGATAACGTCTCCTGCTGTTCTTTTTTTCTTGTTTTTTTTACTCATAAATCCTCCTGCTGAGAAATAGTATTTTCATAAAAGGAAGCGTAATCCTCACTTACAATCCCTTTACTTGGGACAAGCATGACTGTCATATCTCCCGTGTCTATCTGTGTTCCTTCGGGCAAAACCACATTTCGATAATACACAGAAGTATAAAGATTTCCTTCTGTCTGCATAGGCTTCAGCCAAATAGACATCTGAATTTTATCCTTATAGCTGTAAGTAAAAGTCCCCTCTTTTTCACCGACTGCTTCTATATCATAAGTTCCTGCCGCAAAATCTCTTCCCGCCACTGCTTTTCCGATTATCTGTACCTGATTGGTAAGGGGATTTTCTACTCTCTCTGTAAGATTTTCCACCTCTGCATCCCAACTGAAAAATCTCATATTCGAGCCGCTTACCCGCACTAAAGTACCCTCATAAAGAGGAATGTTTTTTACTTCTTCTATTCCCGAAGGCGCTTTTCCAAAGCTTACATGTTCATCTTCATACTGAGGGTTATTGTAAGTTTGAAATATACTGCCCGGCGGTGCGGTAATGGTATATTCTCCCGCCGGAATGTCTACGCCTACTACATACAAGCCTGACTCCAGAGTATTTTCCCATTGCGCTATAACGGGAAACTGCACCTCCTGTTCTGCATTTTCCACAGACATATCGAATACTTCCTCCTGCACCTCTGTATTCAGCTCCAAATCTGCTTCAGAATTATCTTTCGACAAAAACAGCGCCGCCAATACCAGCAATACTGCCGCACCGTAAAAAATCACTTTTATATTCTTAACTTCCGAATGCTGCGTTTGCTTCTTAGATACAAATTGGTTTCGGACAGAATTGCTTTTCGTTTTCTTTTCAGCCGTTGTATGCTCTGCCTCATGAATGTGCTCTGCCGAAGCATTTTTCTCTGCATGACGGGAATATTTTTCATCCGTTTTCCTGTTGTCCATACCACATTCTGTGCATATACCATTTCTCAGCTTTCCGCCGCACAACCTACATCGCTTTCCCATTTTTCCTGCCCCCTTTCCCTTTTTCTATTGTATCAGAACGCCCTCTTGAAGTCTATAAAAAGAAGCTGCCACGTTAAGCAATATTCTTGATATACACTTAAAGCGACAGCCCATCCTTACAAACCTACTTTTTATTGTTTTTTTCGTATAAAATATAAAGTCCTTTTAATAATAAATCATCATCCAAGACAATCTCTCTTTTACAATATGGAATAACCTTCTTTGCCAGACCTCCGGTTGCAATTACCGTAGTCTTTTCGCCCAGACGCTCCTCCAGTCTGTCAATAATGCCGTCAATAGCTGCGGCGCTGCTGTAAATCATACCGCTTTTCATGCACTCTATGGTATTTTTGCCAATCATATCATTGGGGGCTTCCAGCCCAATTCCACGAAGCTGTGCTGCTCTTTCTGTTAAAGAGTCCAAGGACACGCCGATACCCGGATAAATCATTCCTCCGATATAGTTTTTCTTGCTGTCAATGACACTGACCGTATTGGCTGTTCCCAAATCAAAAATCAGCATTGGCGCTTTGTATTCTGCAATTCCTGCCACAGCATCTACCACTAAGTCGCTTCCAAGCTGCTCTGGACTTTCAATTCTGATATTTAAACCTGTTTTAATTCCCGCTCCTACTACCAGCACTTCTTTATCCAATATTTTTTCTACGGCAAGCTTTGCTGTTTTGGTAATTTTCGGCACAACAGAGGAAATAATTCCTCCGTCCAGCTGCTCTCTGTGAATATGATAAATATCTAAAACATTTTTAATGTCAATGGCATATTCCAGCTCTGTTTTTGTGTGTACCGTTGATAATCTTTCAATAAAAATTCTTTTTCCTTTATCGATACAGCCAATTACAATATTGGTGTTTCCTATGTCAATCGCTAAAATCATTGATAAACCCTAATCTTTCTCTGATGTTTCTTTTCATTAAAATCCTTCCGATAAAGAAAACCAGAACGCCTGCCACAATGGCTTCCGGCACGCCGTTCATTCCGATAATGGATAAAATAAATCCGTAAACCGCTTTTACCGTAACTCCATTGGCTGCTGCATAAGCTTTCCTGAAAAACAGAAAAATCAAATTCATAACCAAAAGTGTATTTACCAATGAGCCTGTAACTCCGGCAATAATCAGTCCCCATGGGGATACCGATTTTTTGTCTATTTTCTTTATCAGTTTGTAAATATAATATGGAAGAACTCCTACCAAAATTCTGGGAAGGAAGCATATTATAACACTTCCAAAACCACCTTCAAATTCACCTAAATTATAAAATGGAGTAAAAACAAAGGATGTAATAGTAGGATTCATAGTATTATTGATAAAACTTGTAAGTCCAAATAAAAAGCCTAAAGCAGCTCCCTTTTTCGGACCTAAAAGCAGCGACGCCAGAATAACCGGTATGTGAATAATCGTTGCCCTGGTAAAGCCCAACGGAATATATCCCAAAAAGGGCGTAAACGCCATAATAATAATAATAGCTCCAAAAATTGCTGTCTGTACCATACTTCTTGTATTCTGTCTGTTATCTGCTGTTAAATTTTTCATAATTTCTCCTTGTTATCGTTCTTTTAAGATACAATACATTGTTATTTTGTCATTTTTAAAATCTGGTTCAAAATTTCAAAGGCTGTTTCCTCTTTTGACATTTTCCCGAGTGAAATTTCCTCATTTTCAGTAATCATCGTGACAACATTGGTATTTCCCGCAAAGCCTGCGCCTTCTACCTTTAAATTATTTGCCACAATCATATCCAGATTTTTCTTTTCCAATTTTTTTCTGGAATTTTCCAGCATATTTTCCGTCTCCATGGAAAAACCGCATAGGAATTGTCCCTGCTTTTTATGTTCTCCCAGATAGGCCAAAATATCCTGACTGCGCTTCATTTCCAATAACAGCTCTCCGTCTTTTTTCTTGACCTTTTCTGTGCTTACATACTTTGGACAATAATCTGCCACGGCTGCTGCTTTAATAATGATATCCTGCTCTGATGCACGTTTCGTTACTTCACAAAACATGTCCTCCGCCGTAATCACTGGTACTACTAATACAAAGGGCGGTGCAGGAATATTGACAGGGCCGCTTACAAGAGTAACCTCGGCTCCTCGCTGCATACATACTTTTGCAATGGCATATCCCATTTTTCCTGTGGAATGGTTGGTGATATAACGTACAGGATCAATAGGCTCCTGCGTAGGTCCTGCCGTCACCAAAATTTTCTTTCCTTTTAAATCTTTTTCATAGGCACATTCTCGCAAAATATGCTGTAAAAGTAATTCCGGTTCAGGCATCTTCCCTTGTCCTGTATCTCCGCATGCCAAATATCCATAAGCGCTCTCTACAATTTCATAGCCATAGTGCTCCAGAACCTTTAAATTGTCCTGCACAATGGGATTTTCGAACATATTGGTGTTCATTGCCGGCGCAAGGATTTTCTTACATTTGCACGCCATAATGGTAGTGGTAAGCATATCGTCTGCGATGCCGTGAGCCAGCTTTCCAATACAGTTTGCACTGGCAGGGGCAATCAGTACCACATCTGCTTTCTTTGCCAGAGCCACATGCTCTACATTATACTGAAAATTCCTATCAAAGGTGTCCACCAGACATTTGTTTCCTGTTAAGGTTTCAAAGGTAATGGGATTGATAAAATTCTCCGCATTCTTTGTCATTAACACCTGAACGTCTGCGTGAAGCTTTTTCAGCATACTGGCAAGGGAAGCAATTTTGTATGCTGCAATACTTCCTGTAACTGCAAGCACTACACACTTTCCTTTTAACATTGTGTATACCTCTCTTCTTTTTGTGAACATCTGATTTCAGATTGCTCCATTTCAGCTTCTTATTATATGCAATAACCTGTAAAAAATCAATATGCCATTTTCACTTCCTCTTGTTCCTGCTCCTTTTCTGTGCTATGCTTTTTTCAACATTTACATTTATAAAGGAGTATTTCTCATGTCACGTAATAAGCAAGTATCAGAAACCCATCTTCTCGGACTTCTTCTGGCTGTTGTGGGAGGTTTTCTGGATGCCTATACCTATCTTTGCAGAGGTCGTGTCTTTGCTAATGCACAGACCGGAAATATTGTGCTTCTGGGTGTAAACCTTACAGAACAAAATTGGAACAGAACTTTTTATTATCTGATGCCTATTTTCGCCTTTGTGCTGGGTATTCTAGTATGTGAAATCATACAAACATATTTTAAATGGAAAAAGAAACTTCATTGGAGACAACTCATTGTCCTCATCGAAATTTTCTGCCTTATAGTAGCAGGTTTTCTTCCTTCTTCTGCTTTTGATGCCCCGGTGAATATTATGATTTCCTTTGTGTGTGCCCTTCAAGTAGAGGCCTTCCGCAAAATGAATGGAAACACCTATGCTACCACCATGTGTACAGGAAATTTAAGAAGCGCATCTCAGCAGTTATATCTTTATATAACTACACGACAGAAATCTTATTTACATAACTGTCTTCAATATTACAACGTCATTCTATTTTTTATTCTCGGAGCAGGTGCAGGCAGCTTTTTCACCGGTATTTTTCATACAAAAGCCGTATGGCTTTGTGCACTGGGGCTTTTAGCCGCATTTATTGCCATGTTTTTAAACAGGGAGGAGAGTCTATGAGCCACGCAGATACACAATTAAAAGAGCAAAAAGACCACGGAACTTCTCTTTTTCCCTGTGCCTTATACGAGGTCTGTGAGGAAAAAAACTGGTCCGGCGTGCCCCATCACTGGCATGATGAAATGGAAATCCTCTACTTTTCTAAGGGCAGCTATACTCTTTTTGTCAATATGGAACAGTTTCAGATTGAGGAAAAATGCTTTTATTTCATTTATCCGGGCGAGCTCCATGCCATTGTTCCCCATTCGGACAGTACGGAGTCTGCCCTTGTGTTTCATCCAAGCCTTTTGGGCTTTGAATATAAGCTGTTTCCTCAATGTCTGAAGCCCTCCAATCCTGCTTTTTCCCCTTTTGAAAAAGAATATCGGAAGGTTTTCCACATTTTCCATCAGTTTCCTGAGGACAGCCTCTCTGCCCGCCTGTTTATACAGAGCGGCATTTTTAAAATGGCAGGTATTCTATCCACTTTTCCCTCTTTACTTCAAGCAGAACGTAAAACGGACATGCGGATAGAAACCATTAAAACGGCACTGGATTTTCTCCATAGTCATTATCAGGAAAAGCTCTATATTCGGGATTTAGCTCTGCAAGTCAACATGAATGAACAATATTTCTGCCGTTTTTTCAAAAAGGTGCTGGGAAAATCCCCCATTACCTATCTAAACGAATACCGCATTAAACAGGCTTGCATCCTTCTGCAAACCACGGACCTTCCCATTATGGAGGTTGGCATGGACTGCGGTTTCTTTCATCTTGGAAATTTCATGAAAGAATTTAAAAAATATACAGAGACTACGCCTTTACAGTACCGCAAAAAGTCATAATAACACAGTTTTTAATCAAATATTCGCAAGATATTTTTAAATTTGTTCATTATAATAGAGTCTACATTTAAAATACACTTAGGAGGTTTGATTATGGAAAGAAAATGGTGGCATGACAAGGTTGCCTATCAAATTTACCCAAAAAGCTTTTATGACTCAAACGGAGACGGTATCGGCGACTTACAGGGAATTATTCAAAAGTTAGATTATTTAAAAGCTTTAGGCATTGATATTCTGTGGATTTCTCCTGTCTATCCCTCTCCTTTTGCAGACCAAGGGTACGACATTTCAGATTATTATAATATCGACCCTGCTTTTGGCACATTAGAAGATATGGAACAACTGATTAGCGAAGCAAAAAAACGGGAAATGTATATTCTCATGGATTTGGTGGTAAATCACTGCTCGGATGAGCATGAATGGTTTGAAAAAGCCTGTGAAGACCCAGACGGAGAGTACGGAAATTTCTTTTATATCGAAGATAGAAAAGAGGGAGAAACACCCTGCAACTGGCGAAGTTATTTCGGCGGTTCTGTATGGGAACCTCTGCCGAAAAATCCTGATAAGCAATATATGCACGTATTTCACAAAAAGCAGCCGGACTTGAATTGGGAAAATCCCAAAGTAAGAGAAGAAATTTTTAAGAATATAAACTGGTGGCTGGACAAGGGGCTGGGCGGTTTCCGTATTGACGCCATTATCAACATTAAGAAAAAACTGCCTTATAAAAATTATCCCTCTGACCGTGAAGACGGCTTATGTGACCTTGCTCTTATGCTGGCTGACGCACAGGGTGTCGGAGATTTCTTAAAAGAAATGCACGAAAAAACCTTTAAGCTTCATGACTCCTTTGCGGTGGGCGAAGTATTTAACGCAAAAGAAGATGAACTGCCTGCTTTTATCGGGAATGACGGCTATTTCTCCTCTATTTTTGATTTCTCCACTACCTCCTACGGAAAAAGTGACAAGGGCTGGTATGACTGCCGCCGCATTACTCCCGATGAATATAAGGAATGTTATTTTCAATCACAGGAAAAAATCGGTGATATGGGATTTTATTCCAATATCATTGAAAACCATGATGAACCAAGAGGGGTAAGCTATTATCTGCCCGAAGACGGTCTTTGCTTAGAGGGAAAGAAAATGCTGGCTGTGCTTTATTTCTTTATGCGTGGTCTGCCCTTTATCTATCAGGGACAGGAAATCGGTATGGAAAATCTGGGCATTCTTCCTCTGGAACAGATTGACGATATCAGCGCTCTTGACCAGTATCAGGTGTGTGTGGATGCAGGCTTCACCCCAGAGGAAGCTTTGAAAATCGTTTCTCTTTATAGCCGTGACAATGCCAGAACTCCAGTTCAATGGGACAGCTCTCCTAATGCCGGATTTACAACAGGCATTCCATGGCTTATGGTAAATCCTAATTACAGAGAAATCAATGTAAAAGCTCAGGAGCAGAATAAAAACTCTCTCCTTTCCTTTTATAAACAAATGATTTCCCTTCGTAAAAACAAAGATTACAAAGAAACTCTTGTGTATGGAGATGTTATTCCTTTTGAAAGAAAACGCCACAATCTTATGGCATACCACAGAAAAGGGGAAAAAGACTTGCTGATTATCGGCAATTTTCAAAAAGAACCGCAGACAGTTACCCTCCCTTCTTCTGTAAAAAGAGTTCTGCTAAATAACTATCCTCAGCTTTCACAGGAGGGCAATACCTTACAGCTTTGCTCCTATCAGGCTCTTGTTCTGGAGCTTGTCTAAAGCTTCACTTTTCCGGCTCCGATGCATATACTGATTACAAAAAGGAGTTTTCAGCATGGCTTATGTTCCTCTGTGTCAGCTAAGGGAGGGACAGTATGGTATTATTCGAAGTATCACCTGTTCCAAGGAAAAAAAGCCTTATAAGCAGGCGATTTTACAGCGGTTTCTGGATTTGGGCTTCTGCGAGGAAACCCCGATACAATGTATCAATAAGGGCATTTTCCACAATCCCCATGCCTACAAAATCAGAGGCAGTGTTCTGGCAATCCGAAATGAAGACGCCGCTTTTATCCTTGTAGAACCCCTTGCTGAAAATTGTAAACTGTAAATGATGTCCTTCTTGAAAAAAAGAAAAAACGCTTCCTTTACGATTGCGCTTGCCGGAAATCCCAATGTGGGAAAAAGCACCATCTTTAATGCACTTACAGGTATGCACCAGCACACGGGAAACTGGGCGGGAAAAACCGTGGAACTGGCAAAAGGAGTATGCACTCTGGGAAATCAAACCTGCACCCTTGTTGATTTGCCGGGCTGCTACTCTCTGACTGCCTGCTCCAAGGAAGAAGAAATTGCCAGAGATTTTATAGAAAATACGCACCCTGATTTGGTTGTCCTTGTATGTGATGCCGTGTGTCTGGAACGTCATCTTCAGCTCCTTATTCAGCTTCTTTCGATTACCCAGAAAGTTTTACTCTGTGTCAATCTGATGGACCAAGCCAAGAAAAAGGGAATTGATATCTCCTGTTCTGCTTTGGAAACGGAATTACATATTCCTGTCCTTGGTATTTCCGCACATCGACACTCGGATATAAAACGCTTAAAATCCGGCATTTTCTCTGCTTTAGATAAAAATATTCCCTCCTCTGAAAATACAAATTCCCCAAAAATATCTGCCTGCTCTTTGCCTGACTCACGAGTCTGCGCACAGGAAGCCTCACGGCTTTATCACGCTGCCCTGCAATCTGAGCGTACTTCTCACACAAACAAAGACCTTCTCCTTGATAAGCTTTTTACAGGAAAATTTACGGGTATTGCCTGTATGCTTTGCTTTCTTTTACTGATTTTCTGGATTACTCTTACAGGAGCAAACTACGTTTCTCAGGTTCTCCACGACATTCTCTTTTCCTTTGAACCTGTTTTTTACCGCTTTTTACAAGGATTTCTTCCTTTAAAGCTCTGTCACATGCTTGCTTTTGGTTTTTATCGGGTAACTGCATGGGTAATTAGTGTGATGCTGCCTCCTATGGCAATTTTCTTCCCTCTTTTTACACTTTTGGAGGATTTCGGATATCTGCCCCGTGTTGCCTTTAATCTGGACTGCTGCTTTGCCAAATGCAAGGCGTGCGGCAAACAGGCGCTTACTATGATTATGGGCTTTGGCTGTAATGCTGCCGGTGTAACAGGCTGCCGCATTATTGACTCACCCAGAGAACGGTTGATTGCCATTTTAACCAACTCCTTTGTTCCCTGCAACGGACGCTTTCCCACTATTCTGGCTATCCTGACGATTTTCTTTGCGGGAAGCGCAAAAAATCTTGAGCTGGCAGTTTTGCTCACACTTGTTATTCTGTTTGGTGTGTTTATGACCTTTGTTTCCTCATGGCTATTATCTAAAACAGTCCTAAAGGGCGTTCCTTCTTCCTTTACACTGGAGCTTCCTCCTTACCGAAAGCCGCAAATTGCCTCTGTTCTGGTACATTCTGTGATAAACCGCACCTGCCGTGTGCTGCTGCGTGCTATCATAGCGGCTGCTCCTGCGGGTATCCTGATTTGGATTATGGCAAATGTCAGCATCGGTACAGACAACATTTTAAATTTGGTATCGGATTTTTTAAATCCCTTTGCTCGACTTTTAGGCTTAGACGGAAGCATCCTTCTTGCCTTTCTTCTGGGGCTTCCTGCCAATGAAATTGTTATTCCTGTACTGATTATGGCTTATACTGCTCAGTCCTCCATTACAGATTTTAAAAGCCTGTCAAGCCTCCATACACTGCTTCTGGGGCAGGGCTGGACAGTTTCCACTGCCGTTTCCATGCTGATTTTATGCGTGCTTCACTGGCCCTGTGCTACTACCCTTTTAACCATAAAAAAAGAAACCCACAGCTTAAAATGGACAGCACTCGCTTTCCTTTTGCCTACCTGCATGGGGTTTCTCTTATGTTTTCTTGTAACCTGTGCTTTTCGCATATTTTCGTAATTTGCTGTTCAGAATATTTATGCACCTTCAGCGGCCTTGCAAAGCACGCTTTAAGAATGTATAAATATTCTGAATATCCCTTTTATATAGCAGCTTATTGTGCCTTCACACCTTTATATTTCTCTGCCAGCATCTGCAAATTTCTGTCAATAATGTTATAATGCTCTCGAATACGCTCAATACCTTCCGATACGTCCTTTTTCTTTAAGCTGTCATATACATTTCTGTGAAGACATACCAGACGTTCTTTATCTTCGTCTGTTACATATTTTGACATTTCACTGATAAAGATTTCAAACACGCCTGACAAAGCTTCATTTAAAAGCTCCAGCAGATGATTATCCGATATCAGTACAATCTGGTCATGAAATTTTTTATCCAGCTTGGCTCTTTCTTCCCCTTTTACCTGCTCCATTTCATCTAAAATTTCAGAAAGGCAGGCTAAATCTTCCTTTTTTGCGCTTTTCACAGCCAGAAGATAACATCCGATTTCAATAAATCTGCGTAACTGACTGATTTCAATATAATTGGTCTGTTCCATAGACAGAAGCATGGAAAATACACTGCTCAGACTTGCTCCGATATGATTGACTAAAAAGTTTCCCTGTCCCTGACGACTCTCGATAATCCCCATATTTTCCATGGTTCTTAATGCCTCACGGATGGAATTTCTGCTAAATCCCAGCGTTGCCATCAGTTCTCTTTCTGACGGAATTTTACTCCCAAAAGAAATTTCTTTTGTTGCTGCAAGGTTTGTAATATGTTCGATGACCTGATGATAAACCTTTTCATTTTCGCTTGCTTTTCTTTCCATTTCCTTTCCACTCCCAAATTTACATAAATCCGGCAAACACCGATGCGCCGATTACTGTCAAAAGTCCTGCAACCGCAATGGCAAGACTGCTCATAGCGCCTTCTATCTGTCCCATTTCCATGGCTTTTGCCGTTCCGATTGCATGAGACGCTGTTCCAAGCGCCAGTCCCTTTGCAATCGGCTCGTGAATTTTAAAAATTTTGCAGATAAATTCTGCAATGACATTTCCCAAAATACCTGTAATGACAATCACTGCCACCGTAATGGTAACAAGTCCTCCCAGTTCTTCTGAAACGCCCATTCCAATGGCTGTTGTAATAGATTTTGGAAGCAATGTCACATACTGCTGATGATTTAAGTCAAACAGCTTTGCCAACGCCAAAACACTGACAAGACTTGCCAAAACACCGGATAAAATACCCACTGCCACTGCCATAAAGTTCTTTTTTAAGAGGGATAGCTGCTCATAAAGGGGAACTGCCAGACAAACGGTTGCCGGTGTGAGCAGATAGCTGATATATTTTGCACCCTCATTATATTCTTCGTAATCAATGCGGAAAATCAACAAAAATCCAATAACACAGATTGTTCCGATAAGCAGTGGATTTAAAATTGCCAGCTTAAATTTTTTCTTCATCAGTAAGCCGATTTCATAAGCTGCAAGGCTTAATACTGCCCCAAATATAATAGACTCACTCAGAAACTCTTTCATTTTTTTTTCTCCTTTTTCTAATCATAATCTGTGTCACAAGTCCTGTAACAGCTATAACAATCACCGTGGTGATGACGGTAATCATGAGCACAGGCACTACAACAGGACGCAAGGCATCCCATGACTCCAGCAAGCCTACTGCCGCCGGTATAAACATTACAGGCATGATTTCAATCAAAAAAACTGCCGCATCCTTTACCTGTTCTACTTTTAAAATCCCAGTACAAAGCGCCAGAAGCATTAGCATCAGTCCGTACACACTTGCAGGTATGGGCAGTGGCAGAAGCATTTTTAAGCCTTCTCCTAAAAAGGAGAGAAATAAAATAATACTGAATTGTCGCAAAATCTTCATTTTTATATCCTCTTTCTATTGGTACTACCAGTAGTATAGGCATTTTACGCAGTAAAGTCAATATAGACAACCTGTTTTTCCTGTGATAGCATGAATATAATATGAAATGTAAAGGAGAATGAATATGACTGTATTAGAACGTTTTTTGAATTATGTTGTAGTAGAAACTACTTCTGACCCTTATGCGGAAAGCTTTCCAAGCACCAAAAGTCAGCTGGATTTCGGCCATACCTTAATGGAAGAAATGAAAGAATTGGGGGTTACGGATGTCACTCAGGATGAATACGGATATGTTTTCGGTACTATTCCTTCTACTGTTCCCGATTACAAGGGGAAAATTTTAGGTCTGATTGCTCACATGGACACAGCGCCTGCTGCTTCCGGAAAGAATATCAAACCAAGAGTTATTAAAAATTATGACGGAGCAGAAATTGTATTAAACGCTGAGAAAAAAATCGTAATGAAACCGGAGGATTTCCCTTCCCTGAAACAATATGTGGGACAGGATTTAGTTGTAACAGACGGTCTTACCTTGCTGGGCGGAGATGACAAAGCCGGCGTGGCGGAAATTATGACTGCCGCTGAATATCTCATCAACCATCCGGAAATCCCTCACGGACCTATCCGTGTAGGTTTTACCCCTGATGAGGAAGTGGGGCAAGGGGCTGATTACTTTGATGTCAAAAAATTCGGGGCTGATTTCGCCTATACTGTTGACGGCGGCGAATGTGGAGAACTAGAATATGAAAACTTCAATGCTGCCAGCGTTTTTGTAGATTTCACAGGTCTTAGTATTCATCCCGGTTCTGCTAAAAATAAAATGATAAATGCCCTGCTTTTGGCTATGGAATTTCAGGGTATGATGCCGGAAGCACAGAAGCCGGAGCATACCGAAGGCAGAGAAGGCTTTATTCATCTGGAGGCTTTGGAGGGTTCTGTGGAACACGCATCCAGCGAATACATTGTTCGAGACCATGATTTTGATTTATTTAAGAAAAAAAAGGAATATATGCAGAGAGCTGCCGATTATATGAATGTTAAATACGGAGAAGGTACGGTAAGCCTGAGAATGGAAGACTCCTATTATAATATGAGACAGCAGATTGAACCGCATTATTTCTTAATCGAAAATGTATTAAAAGTATACGAAAAACTGGATATTGAGCCAAAAATCCAGCCAATTCGAGGAGGTACAGACGGCTCACGCTTATCCTTTATGGGACTGCCATGCCCGAACCTTGGAACAGGAGGCCATAACTTCCACGGACATTTTGAATATGTGTGCGTGCAGTCTATGGAGAAATGTGTGCAGGTGTTGATTGAGCTTGTGAAAACTTTTGATTGATTTTAGGATTTCGTGCAAACTCAGATATTCCATATATAGAAACCTTCGATATTGTAAATCAAAAATATATGCTGGAAAAGTATGCAGGAGTTTAGTCAAATGAGAACTTATATAAAAAAATCAGCAGCAATTCTACTCTGCCTTGCACTTGCTCTCTCATTGACTGCTTGCAAAAATCCTAAAAATGGAGATTATCCCGCACCCCTCATGATAGATGGAACTAATTATTACTCAACTGACAATCCCGTTTCCGTTGAGGTGGATAAAGATTTGATGAAATATACTACTTCCTATGCGGAAGACGGCATTCCGCAAAAAGACGGGGAGGAAAATTTCAATCGAAATGCCGGAACTCCTTATGCCGTTCTTGAGGATGGCATGATAGTTGTTTTTATTAACAATCAATGGATAGAGTTCAAGTCCAAATAAGAGGAGAATAGAAATCTCCTCTTATTTTTTTACTTCCCAGTAGTCCGAAAAATATTTTGCCTCTCCGCTTTTATCTAATCGGCTTTTTTATATCGTTTTCCTTTTGTAGCTCCGTCATCTATAAGTTTTCCACCCCTAATCAATGCTCGCAGCAATTCTTTTGTTCGTGTCTCTTTCACTCCTAATACATTCATTAAATCACTTGCTTTATACCATACATTTGGCTTCATAGAAGTAAGAATTTTTTCATACTGCCCTTGTCTTTTTTTCGTCGCTTTTTTCGGAACTCCACTCCCCGCTCGTTCACCTATATTAATTAAATTAAACATCTTCATAAGCGATTTATTTCGTGGAGCAGACTCTCCACCTAAACGCATCTGCTTTTTCCCTGTTCGGACATAACCAGGATTTCCAAAATAATTTTTTCCTCTTCTTTCCTAATTACTACACCTCTCACGCCATGATAATCTGCATTAATCAAACAATTTGCCAAAGCCTCACGAATTGCTTTATGGACCGGTGTGTCATCTACACATTCTCCTCCAACCATTTTAAACGGCACTTTGATATCCTTTATTATCTTATTATAGACTCTCTAGCATACTGTCTTGCACTATCATCATCTTTTTTCTGTCAGGTTTATTTTTTGTCATTTTAGTTTATTTAAAACTATCTTGAGTAAAAAACAAACAAAAAAAGCCCGGTCATTACCGAGCTTTCTTCAACATAATTTTATTTTCCCTACACTCTCAGCATCCGATACCCTACGCCCACATGCGTCTGGATATATTTCGGCTCTGACGGATTTTCCTCTATCTTTTTTCTCAGCGTTGCCATGAACACCCGAAGGGACGCCACGTCATTATCCCATGCGCTTCCCCATATTTCCTTTGTTATATAAGTATGTGTCAGCACTTTTCCCACATTTTTGGAAAGCAGGCACAAAAGCTTATACTCAATAGGCGTAAGATGAAGTTCTGTATTCTTCATAAAAGCGCAGCCTGCCGCATAGTCGATTTTCAAATCCCCGTTTTGGAAGACAGAGCTTTGCACCATATCGCTTTTCATGTCATTCAACCTGCGGAAGGTTACACGAAGTCTTGCCAGAAGCTCCTCCACGGAAAACGGCTTTGTAAGATAATCATCTGCCCCTGCATCTAAGGCTTCTATTTTATCAATATCCTCACTTCTTGCGCTGATTACAATAATAGGCGTCTTCGCCCATGTACGAATTTTCTGAATAACCTCAATCCCATCCATGTCCGGCAGTCCCAAATCAAGCAAAATCACATCAGGATTATGTGTCGCCACCTCTAAAATCGCAGTTTCTCCCGTGGCTGCTTCCTGAAAACGATATTCATGAGTTTCCAATGTAGTTGTAATTAAATTGCGTACCGCTGCATCATCTTCTATTACCATAATTAACGGTTTATTCATGTAATTGAACCTCCTTTGCAGGCAATGTGAATGTAAAACGGGCGCCATGAGGCTGGCAGTCCTCCACAAAGATGTCACCGCCGTGAGCATGTAAAATGGATTTACATAACGCCAAGCCAAGCCCCAAACTTCTTCGGCTGTCTGCCGCATGACTGTTGCCCGTATAAAACATCTCGAAAATATACTCTTTTACCTCGTCTGAAATTCCACTTCCGTTATCCGATACACTGACTACGGCGTTTGTTCCCTCCTGCCTTGTCTCAATGAGAATTTCAGATCCCTTTGGTGTATATTTTACCGCATTATCCACCAAATTAACAAGTACCTGAACAATCAATCGTGCATCTGCCTTTACTAAAATCAAATTTTCAGAGAGTTGTACACGAAGCTTATGTTTTTTGCATCGCTTTTCCACATGGTGAACGGCTTCCTGCACAATTTCCTCCAAAAGCTCTGCATTTAGCTGAAGCTTCATAGTGCCGTCTTCAATTCTTGTAACAGACAGAAGATTTTCCACTAAATTAATCAGCCATAAAGAGTCCTCGTAAATGTCCTCATATAACTGCTGCTGTTTTTCTTTTCCCATACTGTCTGCGTTGGAAATCAAAATTCCTGCGTTTCCCGAAATGGAAGTAAGGGGGGTCCGCAAATCATGAGAAATCGAACGAAGCAAATTTGCCCTTAGCTGTTCGTTTTTCGCCATTAAAGCGGCAGCAGCTCTTTCTCTTGTCACTTTTTCATTCTGCATGGCAAGGGCACATTCGCCTAAAATCGACAGCACAATACTCTTTTCAAAGCTGTCTAAAGGCCATTCTCCCATAACAATTCCCAAAACGCCGAACACGCTTTGTCCCACACGCACAGATAAATACTGACATTTGGCATCCGGATATGTCTTTGTGCCTGCCCCCGCATGTTTATTGTTATCAAACGCCCATTTGGCAACGCTTCTTTCTTCCTCCGTCCTATATTCTGCCTCTGCTTTTCCTTCCTGAAAAGGGAAAAACACCGGCTTGTCCAGCTTATTTTCTGTTGCTTTATAAAAGATGATATCTCTTTTTAATAATTTCTTCAACTGTCCGCAGGTGACGGAAATAATTCCTTCTATGTCCTGTTCATTGGAAAGCTGCTGATTTGTATCAAAAAGTATCTGTGTACGATACGCTGTCTTAGCGGACTGCGCCGCCTGCTTCTTAATCCGTTCTGCCAAAGAACTTGTAATAAATGCAGCAGCCAACATAATCGGAAATGTAGTTAAGTAACTCGGGTCATAAGCCTTAAAGGTAAAACGTGGCTCTGTAAACCAGAAATTAAATAACAACACACTGATGAAGGAGCTTACAAGGCTGAAAATTCTCTGGGAGGTGGATACTGCCGTAATCAACACTCCCAAAATATAAACCGTAATAATATTCGCCTCGTTGAGCCCTCCCCATCGGAAAAACACACCGATTGCTGTGGCTGCTGATAAAATACCAAGAGTTTTTAAAATATCTTTGACGGATTTTTGAAGCTTTGACTTTTCTTTTAATTTTCTCAAGTCATCACTCCCCTTTATCCTACCGTAATTTTTTCCTCAGGAAATCTTCCTACTTCTATGTGCTTGCCTGAAACTGCTGCAAACACCAACGTCAGACCGCCTACACGTCCCCAGAACATCAAAAGCATTAAAATCAAATGGGACACAGTTCCTACCTCTGTGGTAATTCCCAATGTCAGACCTACTGTTCCGATTGCGGAAGCTGTTTCAAAAAGGCAGGTCAAAATAGGAATATCTTCGATGCAGCTTATGATAATTCCTCCTGAAAGGAAAAGCACCACATACATAAGAAGAATGGTTGCTGCATCATTTACGGTGCTTTCTGAAATGCGGCGATGAAAAACCTGCGCATTTTCTCTTCTTCGAAATACAGAAGAGGTGGAAGCAAAAAGTACCGCAACCGTAGTGGTTTTCATACCTCCGGCTGTTGAACCGGGAGAACCTCCGGTAAGCATCAGAACAATCATAATCATAATTCCCGCCTCTGTAAATAAGGTCAGGTTCACAGAGTTAAAGCCTGCTGTTCTGGGTGTTACCGATTGGAAAAAGGATGCCAAAATCTTTTCGTATAAGCTTAAATTACTCCACTGCTCCTGTGAAAATTCTACAAAGAAAAAGTAAGCTGCCGGAAGCAAAATCAAAAAGCTGGTAACCGTAAGAATTACTTTACTTTGCATTCTGTATTTCTTAACATGAAATTTATTTGTCTTAATATCCTCCCATGTAAGAAAACCAATACCGCCGGTAACAATCAATGCCATAATGGTGAGATTGATAATCGGCTGGGAAGCATAGGTAGTAATAGAAGAAAACTCTCCCCGCACTCCCAGCAAATCAAATCCGGCATTACAAAAGGCAGATACGGAATGGAAAATCGCATACCATAATCCCTTAAAAAATCCAAAATCCTTACAAAAAACAGGCGCCATCAATGCTGCTCCTATAAGCTCTATACAAAGAGTTGTCTTTAGAATAAAGCCTGTCATTCGCACCATTCCCCCTACGTGATGGGCTGCAATCGCCTCACGCATGGTATTTCTCTGCATCAGACCGATTTTTCGTCCGGCAAACATGGCTATGGAAACAGCCACCGTTACTACGCCCATACCGCCAATCTGTATGAGCAGTATAATAACAAATTGTCCGAAATAGGACCAGTAGGTAGCCGTATCATGCAGTACCAGCCCTGTTACGCAGACTGCTGACGTAGAGGTAAACATTGCGTCCAGAAAAGGCGCACCTCCCGGTCCTTTGGTGGAAATGGGCAGCATTAAAAGAAAACCGCCTGTTAAAATAACAATTAAAAAACCTAAACTAATAATTTGAAAGGAAGAAAAATTTTTCTTCTTAAATTTGAACTTCATCTCGCCCTCCATGCTTATTACAGTATCTTCTACTATATATCCTGTGATATAAAGAATGTATAAATAAATCGCACGAAGTATTAAGACTATATAAAGATTTATACTCCGTTTCCGGTATAAAGCTGATAATACTTTCCTCTTTGCTCCATGAGTTCGTCATGAGAACCTCGTTCTATAATTCTTCCCTTTTCCAGTACCATAATACAATCACTGTTCTTTACCGTAGAAAGTCGATGTGCAATGACAAAGGTGGTTCTTCCCTCCATCAGCCTGTCCATGCCTTCCTGAATCAGCTTTTCTGTTCTGGTATCGATAGAGCTTGTAGCCTCATCCAAAATAAGTACGGGAGGGTCTGCAACCGCAGCCCTTGCAATGGCAAGAAGCTGTCTCTGTCCCTGACTTAAATTTGCTCCGTTTCCGGTAAGCATAGTCTGATATCCATCCGGCAGCCTGCGGATAAATCCGTCTGCATTTGCCAGCTTGGCTGCCTGAATAATTTCTTCCTCTGTGGCATCCAGCTTTCCGTAGCGGATATTATCCATAACCGTAGCGGTAAAAAGATTGGTATCCTGCAATACAATTCCCAGAGAACGTCTTAAATCGCCTTTCTTAATCTTGTTGATATTAATTCCGTCATAACGGATTTTACCGTCCTGAATATCGTAAAAGCGGTTTAAAAGATTGGTAATGGTCGTTTTTCCTGCACCGGTAGAACCTACAAATGCGATTTTTTCTCCCGGCTTTGCGTACAGCTTAATGTCATGAAGCACAATTTTCTCATCTGTATAGCCAAAGTCTACACCATCCATCACCACATCTCCCTGCTGCTCTACATAAGTGGTTGTATTGTCTGCCTGATGATAATGCTTCCAGGCCCAGTGTCCGGTACGTTCCTTGCTTTCTTTAATCTCACCGTTTTCCTTCTTGGCATAAACCAGTTCCACGTAACCGTTGTCTTCTTCCGGCTTTTCATCCATGAGCTCGAAAATTCTCTTTGCTCCTGCCAAAGCCATAACAATACTGTTTAACTGCTGGCTAATCTGGTTTACCGGTCCTGCAATGCTTTTATTAAAGGTCAGAAAGCTGGCAAGCCCTCCAAGAGTAAAGCCTCCGATGCCGTTAATCGCCAAAACACCACCTACCACCGCACAGACTACATAATTGATATTTCCAAGCTGTGCATTTACCGGTCCTAAGTAATTGGCAAATTTATTGGCATTATCTGCACTTTCAAAAAGCTGGTTATTGATTTTATCAAAGGCTTCTATGGCTTCTTCTTCATGACAGAAGACCTTTACGACCTTCTGACCTTCCATCATTTCTTCAATATAACCGTTTACCTTACCGATATTCACCTGCTGCGCCATAAAGTGTTTTCCGGAAAGTCCCGCAATCTTCTTTGTCACCAGCATCATCAGTCCCAGCATAACCACCGTTACCACCGTAAGGGGAATATTTAAAATCAACATACTGATGAACACGCTGACAATCGTAAGGAAACTGGAAATCATCTGTGGAATACTCTGGCTTATCATCTGTCTTAACGTATCAATATCATTGGTATATACAGACATGATGTCCCCGTGGGGATGGATATCAAAATATTTTACAGGAAGACTTTCCATTTTGGCAAACATATCGTTTCGCAGATTTTTCAATGTTCCCTGCGTTACATAAATCATGATTTTATTGTACATATAAGCACATAAAACACCAATGAGATAAAAGCCTGCCACTCTGGCAATCGCCCATGCAAAAGGAGCGAAGTCGGGCACTTTTGCCTGTGTCAGAGGAATAATATAATCATCAATCATGGTCTTCATGAACATCGTTCCCTGTACATTGGCAAGAACACTGACAAAAATCCCAATAAGAACAAAAATCAAATGGTATTTATAATTCTTTCCCACATACTGAAAAACTCGTTTTAACAGCTTTCCTGAGTCGCCTTTCTTTTTTCCGTCCTTTTTCACTCCTTTTCACCTCCCTGTTTTACATTTTCATCAAAGTCACCGCCGCCCTGATTTTGTGACTGGTAAACGTCACGGTAAATGGCATTGGTTTCCATCAGTTCTTCATGAGTTCCCATACCGTTGATTTTGCCTTCTTCCATGACAATAATCCGGTCTGCATTTTTAATGCTGGAAATCCTCTGTGCAATAATCAGTTTTGTGGTATCTGGAATTTCCTGTGCAAAAGCCTTTCTGATTTTTGCATCCGTTGCAGTGTCTACCGCACTGGTGGAGTCATCTAAAATCAAAATCTTCGGCTTTTTCAGCAATGCCCTTGCAATGCAAAGTCTCTGCTTCTGACCGCCGGAAACATTGCTTCCGCCCTGTTCTATGTAAGTGTGATATTTTTCAGGCATATTCTCAATAAATTCATCTGCACATGCCAGCTCGCAAACTCTTTTACATTCTTCCTCTGTGGCATTTTTATTTCCCCATCTGAGGTTTTCCAGAATTGTTCCGCTGAACAGCACGTTCTTTTGCAGAACCACTGCCACCTGATTTCGCAGCTCTTCCAAATCATACGCTCTTACATCCACACCGCCGACTAAGACTTCACCCTTTGTCACATCATAAAGACGGCTGATTAAGTTTACCAAGCTGGACTTGGCGCTTCCTGTTCCTCCGATAATTCCAATAGTTTGACCGGAAGCAATCTCCAAATTGATATCAGAGAGCACAGACTCCTGACTGTCCTTTTTATAAGAAAAGCTTACGTCTTTAAATACAATACTTCCATCTTTCACTTCTTTTACAGGTTTTTCAGGATTACAGATATCGGCTTTCTCATTTAAAACCTCTGTAATACGCTCTGCAGAAGCAAAACTCATGGTAACCATAACAAAAATCATGGAAAGCATCATCAGACTCATCATAATATTCATACAATAAGTCAAAAGACTCATCAGCTCTCCTGTGGTAAGGTCACCCACTACAATCATATTCGCTCCCAGCCAGCTCAGTCCTAAGATACAAGCATAAACGGCAAACATCATAAGAGGCATATTGGCAACAATGATATTTTCTGCCTTGATAAACATCTTATATACGTTTTCTGCTGCTTTAAAGAACTTGTTGTTCTCATAATCTTCACGGACATAAGCCTTCACAACACGAATACCAGAAATATTTTCCTGTACACTGGCATTTAATTCATCATATTTCTTGAAAACCTGCTGGAAATACTTTGTTGCACGGCTCATAATCAGCACAAGACAAATACCCAGTCCGATAACCGCCACAAGATAAATGCTTGCCAGCTCTGCGTTGATGGTAAACGCCATCACCATAGCACAGATTAAGCTTGCCGGAGCTCTTGTAAACATACGAAGAAGCATCTGGTATGCCATTTGCAGGTTGGTAACATCTGTTGTCAGACGTGTAATCAAACCTGCGGTACTGAATTTGTCAATGTTGGAAAATGAAAAGGTCTGAATGTTGTCATACATCGCCTTTCTTAAATTTCTGGCAAAACCGGCAGATGCTCTTGACGCATATTTTGCGCCCATCATCCCTGCCCAAAGTCCGCAAAGAGCTAAAATTGCCATTGCAATTCCCACTTTGCAGATATGCCAAATATCGCCCGTTTCCACACCCTTGTCAATAATGGATGCCATTAAAAACGGTATCATGGTTTCAAATAAAACCTCTAAAATCATAAAGATTGGTGTCAACACAGAGTCCTTTTTAAACTCTTTTATTTGTGCTGCCAAGGTTTTAATCATATTCTCCTCTCCCTTCTTATTTAATTGTTAGTTCCCTAACTATTGCAGTAGAACTATTATAAGGAAATCAAATTTTAATGTCAAGCTTGTAATTGCAGAAAAATAAGTAATCTAAAAAGGGGCTATCGGGAAATAGATAGCCCCTGTATCAGCAGAGTAATGTAATTATTGAATTGTGTGAAATATGGTTATAGAATAATCCATTTTCCTTTTTGGCTTGAACCTTCTCTTTTTATAATTCCAGTTTTTTTCATGGATTCCATATAATACTTAACTGTACTATACTTTTCTCCAATGACGGCTGCAATTTTTTTCTGAGATAACGACGGTTCCTCTTGAATTACTTTCAAGATGCGTGTAACTACAGAATTATCGTTAGCTTGGTTAGTAGCTCGGTCAGTAGCTTGGTCAGTGCTACTAACCAAGCTCTTGAACATAACCATAATGTCCTCACGCTTAATCGTATATTCTGGCATAGGATTTCCGGCTTCTTTGCAGCTATCTTTGATTTTTTCGATTCCACGTCCCCATGCTTCGATAAAACCAGCTCTAAAAAATGTATTGGCAATCAAAGGATTATAAGGTCTTGAACGATGTTTTCCCATTAAATCATTGATTGTCCAATCTTCTGGGAAAATGCAATCATTCGCAATATAAATCCGATCTGCATACACACTGATTTGAATTGGAATTAATGCGCCATAAAATTTGTGTGCGATAGCATTAAAAACAGCTTCCCTAATTGCTTCTTTCGGAAAAGGGTAGGTTTCTACTCTTGTTACGCCTTGATACGAAATATCTGCCTTTAAATATTTCGTAAAAATGAGATCAACCACTTTATCTGCCTGCGAAATTAATGAACCGTGAATTTCATCCTGATAACGCAGTTCAGAATCCGATTCAAAAATACTGCTTGCTCTCGGAAAATATCGAAACTGTCATTTCTTAAATCTTGTATAGTTACTCCCTGAATCGGCACACTGTCCCATGTAATTCCCGTTTTCTGCAATAGAAACTGATTTAACGCCTGCCCCTTTAACTGCTGTTTAGTGCTGCCGCTCCGGTAATGATATTCGCCCTTGTAGTTGACGGGGTAACTATTCGAATTCACGCAAATTTCAATGTAGTCTTTTCCATCTTTACTCAACAAATTAACGTCTACAATAATACCAAGAACATCCCTGACTTTATTTGGTATATCCTCCATCAACTTTTTGCTATCTTGCACGCCAATTACTGTACCATCATCATTTGTGCCAATGTAAATTTTTCCACCCTGTGCGTTTGCAAAGCCGCAAATCCATTTAAGATATTCGTCCCGCCAAGATTCTTTCCATTCAACATTTTGGCTCTCCGACACCAACATACACCTCCTTAGGTATTTCCTTTTGCAATATCTCGTGTAATGCTATAATATAGCAATACATATTAGCATTATCGTTGCATTACTTTTATGCTATAAATAAATTTTAAAATACCGGTGTTTCCACTGCTCCTGCACCAACGTATTCCTCTAATGTGATATTTTGCTCTGTAATCTCCTTTGCAGCCTTTTTCCCTACATAGCGGTAATGCCACGGCTCGAAAATAACACCGGTAATCTCACTTTTATCCATAGGATAACGTAAAATAAAACCGTATTTCCAAGAATTTTCCATCAGCCATTTCTGGTCTTCAGTTTCCATCTGCGCTTCGTCCAGCTCCTGATACTCGGAGGATACAATGTCAAGGGCAAGTCCCACCTGATGCTCGCTGGTTCCCGGCTTTGCCACTACAGTTGCCGCCTTTACTGCCGCATCCTCGTAGCTTAGACCTTCCTCCTGCATTACTCTTTCAATTTTGTTCTCATAAAGTGACACCTGTAAATCCCACGCCCGAAAAGCAGAACAAATCATAGGAGTTCTCCCCGCTACTCTGGCATCTTCAAACATTGCCTCTAAATCTTCCATAATTCTGGCATCTACCTGATAGCCGTTGGTATCTACGGTCTCTGTGGCAACCTCCGGCACATCTGCCTCTGTCATGGGATAATCACTGTTTACCAGTCTCAAATACCACTGCTGCTTTTCTGTTTCATCTGCCAGAACAGGACCTGTGGGTTCAATATTTACCTGCGGCTTTGTATTTTCTTCCTTTTTCGCCTGTTCTTCCTGCTCTATCTGCTCTTTATATGCCTGCTCTGCCTTTTTCTCTGCTTTTTTCTCATCTATGGAAATCCAAACTGTGGCTGCGCCAAAAACAACAAGACAGACCACTAAGAAAATTCTGGCGTTCCTCTGCCGTATTCTGCGTATATCTCCTTTATACCGTCTTCTTCTCATTCTCATCCATCCTTATCTATTGATAGAAGCCGTCACATTAAGTAATATTTAGGAATATCTATACATTTCCAGCGAATTTGTTGAGCACGCTTTGAGATTATAAGCTCAAAGTGAGCGCAGACTGAGCGTAAAATGTATAGATATTCCTGATATGTCTTTAAAGTAACGGCTTTATTATACCACATGCGTAGAAAAGGAAGCACCCGCAAGGGTATTTACTTTTCAAGCCGTGGCTTGCCGGTATAATCCGACACCTTGTGGCGG
>OHRG01000285.1_pt1 | contig 42436 bp, 37 predicted proteins | sample 1578351 | NCBI WGS metagenome assembly OHRG01 (sample SAMEA3879599, study PRJEB24766) | human gut metagenome | biome: human-associated habitat; feature: feces | place: USA | collected 1985/1987
ACCCAAATGTCCGCGAAATGTTACAGCGGCCAAAAAATTTCATTGAAAATCGGGGGTGAAATGTTACAACGCTCGGACATTTCAAAATTATTATTCAACTACCCTTAATCGAGCTACAATACTTGTTTTTCTAAAATAGCGAAACGAAACATGAGGAACTATAATCGCCACAACGCAAATAACAATTCCCTCTAATATCAACGGGAAAATCGTAGGCTGTATTGTAAACAGCCATAAGTCAGGTTGATTAAAGAAAGTAGGAAGAATTGTATTTGCAACAATAAGAGAGAGAGGTAAACCCATTACACAAATCAGAAATGCGTAAAACAATCCCTCCAATACGGTCAATTTGTTAATTTGTTTTTTCGTCATTCCGATGCTCTCTAATGTAGCAAATTCCCGTTGCCGGTTTATAATGCCCGTTATAATGATGTTGGAAAAATTCACAAGCCCGATACTTCCTAATAGAAACCCAATAAGGCCACCTATGATAAAAATAGTTTGTTTTAATCCATTCATAGTTTGTGCCAATGTTTCAGACGATGCGTATTCAACGGTAGGCAAAGAATTGATGTACTCGGTCGCTGGCAAAAAGTGTTCTTTTTCCACATCAAACACATAACTCATTATGGCTGGATTGTTATACAATTCCACAAACATCTCATTACTCATATAGAAAATAGGACAATCGCCGCCAACATCAGTGTAGCCAACATTCTTACCCGGAGATTCTACCAATGAAAAATCAACCACTGCACGCGCAATTACCGAAACCGTTTTATAAGGCAATCCATCTTTGTAAATGGTAACTTCCTGATTGAGCGGACAAAGAAATTCAGGAGATTCATTTGGGTTGATCGCTGAAATTTCTATAACATAGTTTCCACTTTCCAAATATGAGGTTAGTTGCTGTATATCTGTTTCTCCCTCAATGAAATTCAATTTAGGAAGTATTGATTTTTCTACCCCGTAAATATTGCAAAGAGGTCGATAATCAACACCGAGTTTTACTGGATAAGTTCTGCCATCAACCATACCACTTCGTATAAGGTGATTATCTTCTGTGTATTCGTCTAATACTTCCGTGACCAAACTACCATAATCATAAGTAACACTGACATCATCCAAAGTGTTTTTATAAATTCGACTTCCGTTCAGCACAGGAATATTATTTTCAATATCAGATATGATTTCATTACTAACAGAATCATCTTTAAATCGAAAACCTTGCACATTAGAAAATGTGTTTGGGCTTGCCACAACAAAATCAAATGAGGTAACAGAAGATACATATTTTTTAACATCAACACTATTTCCGATTGCGATTGCACTGTTTAGGAGAATAATGCAGAGTATCATGGATAAGACGATAAATATGGTACGCTTTGAATTTCTTCTTAAATTTCTCCATGCCATTTCTGTTATTCTATTCTTAAACGAAAGACGATTCTTGTTGGCACTATGATAATTGTCTTTTTCATAGTATCTAGTTGCCTCAATGGGCGAAATCGTAGCTGCAATTTTGAATGGTTTCTTTATACTCACCCAAACAGTAATCGCACTAAATATCCCGGCAACGACAAAAATAATAGGATTAAAACTCAAGTTCACAGAAAGATTGTGATACTCGCCTTTCATAAAATTAAGAATCCACGGAAGCATAAGTATTCCTACTATATATCCTAAAATCAACCCAATAGATATAGCAATTATAGACAGCCAAAATGCTTGCTTATAAACAATTCGCTTGATTTGCTTCTCCGTTGTTCCGATTGTTCTTAATAAGCCATATTTCTTTATTTCTTGAACAACAGAAATCTCAAAAATATTGCGAATGAGCAAATAGCCCGTTATTACAAAAATCATAATAAAAAACAGGGCTGCTATTATGGCAATCCAATTTACAGATGTACCAGTGGACGGGCTGGTTCCCCTAATTTGCAAAATAGTTGTCTGTATAGACTGGATCGCTCCAACACATAAAGTCGTTACAGAAGTAAAAAGCATTGATGTTAAAACGATTGCTATTACAGCAACAATATTTCGTAATTTGTTGGCTTTGAAGCTTCTTTGCGCCAGCTTCTTTGTAATGGCGCTGGTGTCATTTTCAAAAGGCCATGTCATAGTTGTATCACCTCCATATTTGATAAGGCTATTGTAAAACCCAAATGTCCGCGAAATGTTACAGCGGCCAAAAAATTTCATTGAAAATCGGGGTGAAATGTTACAACGCTCGGACATTTCAAAAAAATTTACGGCGGGCAGCCGGAAATGGCCGTCCGCCGAAACATACTACACGATCTTTTAGATAGATTGATTGTGAAATAATTTCAATCCAATCACCACATCTATCATAAGTTCCACAATGAGAATTATACTAATGGCAAAATTAAAATTACATAGGTTATATAATCCGATATAGATTTCACAAGTAAGAAATACAACTTGCAGACACAAATTTAAGTATGTCACTAAATGCTCGTTAGTTCTATTCCACAATCTAAACAGGAACATTGTAAAAATAGGTTTTCCAGAAAAAGCAAAAAGCACTGACAATATCGGCACCAAAAATATATAGTAAGAATCTACTGCATTGCTGGGGGTTGTACCTGTCCATTGAATTGCTATATTATCAGGAACAACGAAAAATAAAACAATAGATAAAATAACATTGATTATTAAGATGATTGTTGTTGCTTTGCAAAAATTGATTTTTTTCATGGTGTTTTCTCCTGTTATAAGTGTGCTTTATTTAGTCGGCAGCATAATGGAAAATTCCGAACCCTTGCCCGGCTCCGAAACCACTTTGATATAGCCGCCCTGCCGCGTTACGATCTCGCGGGCCAGATACAGGCCAATGCCCACGCCCTGCTGTTCGTGTACTTCTTCCTCACGATAAAAGCGCCGGAAGATGGCGGCCTGATTGCTTTCGGAAATGCCTTTGCCGGTGTCGGTCACTTTGATCTCCACATACATTTCCCACAGCACCACCGACACAGCGATTTTCCCGCCTGCCGGGGTGTACTTCACCGCATTGTCCAGCAGGTTAAAGAGGGCTTCGGATGTCCACTTGCTGTCATGGGAAACGGTCAAATCCTCCGGGCAGTCCACGGACACGGCGATTTCCTTTTTCTCCGCTGCATACACGATCCCACTCATGGCCTGCGCCACGGTATCAAAGAGGCGGCCCGGCTTCTTATCCAACTGGATCACGCCCGTTTCCAGCCGGGAGGTTTTCACAAGAGCCTGAAAGAGAAAGTCCAGCTTATCCGTCTGGCTGCGGATTCCCCGGATAAAGTCGGTGCGCTCTGCCTCGGTCATAGGCTTTTCCAGCAGGGTGTCCGTCGCCATTTTCAGATTGCTTACCGGCGTTTTCACCTGATGGGAAATATCCGATACAAGGGTCTGTAACTCCTGCCGTTCCTCGTCCACCCGGCGGCGGTTCTCCTGCATGATCTGGTAAAGCCTTGCCAGCCGGTGTCCGATTCTGGCAAGCTGGGTTTCGCTGTCCTCTGGCCGCTGGGGTGCTTCATTTCCGGCGATCATGTGGTCTAAAGTCTGGCACAGGTCAGCGGTAAACTGCGACAGCCGCTTTCCAAACGCCTGCGTCAGTACAAAAATCCCCACAAGGGCGCACAGCAGCAGCGCCCCGCCAGTCAGCAGCACCGCAATCTGTTTTGTCACAAGAAACAGGGCTATGGTGATCCCGGACATGGAGAGGACAAGCTCCATTGCCACCCGGCCAAACAGCCGCTTTACCGAGAGGTTTTGAAACTTCATTTTGCCTCGCCTCCCGTCCATTGATAGCCCATGCCGTAAACGGTCTTGATGTAGGGCGCGCCGCCGTCGGATTCAATCTTGCTGCGAATCCGGCTGATGGAAGTTGTCAGGGTGTGTTCGTCCACAAACCTTTCGTCTATATCCCACAGCTTTTCCAAAAGCTGCCCACGGGTCAGCACTTGCCGGGGATTTTTGCGGAACAGGTTCAGCATTTTGTACTCCATCGGGGATAGGGTCAGGGGCTTGCCGTTTAAGGAAGCCGTCTGCTCCGAGAAGTCCAGAAACAGCCGCCCGTCGTCGTAAATGTCCTTGGCCGGTTTGTGGTGTTCCAGCATGGCGAACATGGCTTTGATTTTCCGCTGCAAGGCCCCGATCACAAAGGGCTTTGTGATGTAGTCCACCGCGCCCACCTCATAGCCCCGTATCTGGTCGCTCTCCTGATCGTTGGCGGTCAGGAATATTACGATGGTGTCCGGGTGCTGGGGCTTTATCAGCTTGCACAGTTCAAAACCGTTCCCGTCCGGCAGGTTGATGTCCAGCAGCACTAAATCAAATTCCCGCTGGCGGATGGCTTCGGCTGCGGTTCTGGCATTTAGGGCAGAAGTCACGCCGTAGCCGTCTGCGGTCAGGTTATAGTCTAACATCTTATTCAAAAAACTGTCGTCCTCGACAATTAAAATCTGCTTCATATCCTCACTTCCTTTGCTTTTTGCAGATAGTATAACAGGCAAATGTCCGCGAAATGTTACAGCGGACGGATTTTTTCAAAAAAGTGCTTTTTCTTTATTATAGGATAGCCCGCTTTTCCGTACAAGGCACAAAATATGAATTATAAAGTTTAATCTTACTGCATATAGCAACATTCCATTGAGAAAATATGAAATATACAATGTAGATGGGTGGTGCTATATGGCAAATATCAAAGATTGTCCCGGCTTTGAAACTTTCGGCGCAGATGTAAAAGAGGCGCGGAAAGTCAAGCAGTTATCGCGTAAGACGCTGGCGGAACAGGTCAATATCGACTGGCGCTATCTTGCCAACATCGAAAATGACGGCACGATTCCCAGCCTGCCGGTTATCATACAGCTTATCAAAATCTGCGGGCTTCCCGTGGAACGGTATTTTAACCCGGAGATCATGCGGGAGGAAAGCGCACAGCGGCAGCGGGTCAGCCACAAGCTGAAACTCTGCCCGGAAGAATTTCTGCCGATCATCGAGGGCGCGATTGACGGGGCCATTCAAATTCAACAGAAGAATGACGAAACGGAGGGTGCATGATAACCCTCTGTTTTGTTTTTGGGAGGACGCAAGCTGCGCCCTCTCTTTTTTTGTGCGGTTTTCGGAAAAACCGGGATTTTGCGGGTATTTCCTTGGGGGCAGAACGCTTTTTAGGGGAAGAAGAACAAAGACAGCAAGCATAGGGAGTGTAGCCACACTCCCGGCAAACGGCTTCCCGTTTGTATCTTGGGGAAGTCCCCAAAACCCTGAATGAATGGAGGTGCGAAAGTGGCAAACCGAAAACGGAAGTTTGTGCTGCGCGTCCCGGTGACGCCGGAGGAACGGGCGCTGATCCAACAGAAGATGGCCCAGCTTGGCACAAAGAACTTTTCTGCCTACGCCCGGAAAATGCTGATCGACGGCTATATCGTCCATATCGACACTGGCCCTGTCCGGGCGCAGACCGCAGAGCTGCAAAAGATCGGCGTCAACATCAACCAGATTGCAAGGCGTATCAACAGTACCGGGACTGTGTACGCGCAGGACTTGGAGGACATCAAGGGGGCGCTGGCACAGATATGGCAGTTACAAAGATCCATCCTATCAAGTCAACGCTGAAAAAGGCGCTGGACTACATCGAGAACCCGGACAAGACCGATGAAAAGCTGTTCGTTTCTTCCTATGGCTGTTCCTATGAAACGGCGGATATTGAATTTCAAATGCTGTTAGATCAGGCGTACCAAAAGGGCAACAATCTGGCCCACCACCTGATACAAGCCTTTGAACCGGGGGAAACCACGGCGGAACAGGCCCATGAGATCGGGCGGCAGCTTGCCGATGAAGTGCTGCAAGGCAAATACCCCTATGTGATTACCACCCACATCGACAAGGGCCATCTGCATAACCACATCATTTTCTGCGCCGTGGATATGGCGAACCAGCGCAAGTACATTTCCAACCGCCAGAGCTATGCCTTTATCCGGCGCACCAGCGACCGGCTGTGCAAGGAACACGGCCTGTCTGTGGTAAAGCCCGGCAAGGACAAAGGCAAGACCTACGCCGAGTGGGACGCACAGAAAAAGGGTAAGAGCTGGAAAGCAAAACTGAAAATCGCCATCGACGCGGCCATCCCGCAGGCCAAAGACTTTGATAGTTTTCTGCGGCTCATGGAGGCGCAGGGCTATGAAGTCAAACAGGGCAAGTTTATTTCATTCCGCGCCCCCGGACAGGAACGCTTCACCCGCTGCAAGACCTTGGGGGAGGATTACACCGAGGAACGGATCACCCAGCGGATCAAGGGCATTGCCATCGACCGGGGGCCGCGCAGAAGAAGCACCAGGGAAATCTCCCTGCGGATCGCCTTGGAGGACAGTATCAAGGCCCAGCAGTCGGTGGGCTATGCGCGATGGGCGAAGCTGCACAACTTGAAGCAGGCCGCCAATTCCTTAAACTTCATTACAGAACACCAGATCGACAGCTACGAGGGCTTGGAAAGCAGGCTGGCCGAGATCAGCGCGGCAAACGACGCGGCGGCCTCCGCCCTGAAAGACGCAGAACGCCGCCTTGGGGATATGGTGCTGCTGATAAAAAACCTCTCCACCTACAAGCAGCTCCGGCCTGTGGCGCTGGAACTGCGAAACGCCAAAGACATGGCCGCGTTCCGGCGGCAGCATGAAAGCCAACTGATCTTGTATGAGGCGGCAGCAAAGGCGCTCAAAGAGGCCGGGGTCACAAAGCTCCCCAACCTGTACGCCCTCAAAACCGAGTATAAAAAGCTGGACGCAGAACGGGAACGGCTGTCCGCACAGTATAGCGAAGCGAAACAGAAATTGAAAGAATACGGCATTGTCAAACAGAATGTAGACAGCATTTTGCGGACAGCGCCGGAAAAGGAGCATACGCAGGAACGATGAACATACCGAGAATAAGTTACCCCCAATACCGCAAGGCCCGCAGGCTCACCCATGAGTGCTGCAACTACTGTAACGGAAACTGCCTCCTGCTGGACGATGGGGAGGAATGTGTCTGTGTGCAGAGTATTTCCTATTCGCTGCTGTGCCGGTGGTTCAAGGTGGCCGTCCTGCCGCTGGACGCGGCCCTGTGCGCCGAGATCACCAAAGGCCGGGACGAGATCAAACGCTGTGCCGTCTGCGGGGCGGCGTTTACGCCAAACTCCAACCGGGCCAAATACTGCCCGGATTGTGCGGTGCAGGTACGCCGGAAGAAAGAGGCAGAACGCCAGCGAAAAAGATACCTCCTGTCTACGCATTTAGGACGGTAAAAGTCCACGGAAATCAAGGGTTTTTCCGCATGGTCGGCAGGCAGGTGGATAAAGTTATCCTGTTCCCCCGAAAACAGAGTTCTAAATGCGGGAAAATGGACAAAAAAGAAGCGCCGGACGCAGAGGCTTTGACAGCCCCCGCGCCCGGCGTTTTGCTTATTCGTCTGTGAAGTGGAACCGCTGCGCCGCAAAGTCGGCGTCGCTCATGGCGTCCAGTTTATCGGCGGTCTGGCAGGCCAGCGCCGCCATTTCCTTGTCCATGTCCGGCAGTGCTGCCCGGAGATTTGCCGCCGTCCTGCGGCGGTCGGCATTGTGGTACAGACAGATCAGGTTTTCTTCTTCCACGGTGAAATACATTCCTTATACCTCCATTTCTTTTGATTTTTCCCGCGCCGGGGGCTTCTTTTTCTGTTCCTCCTTGGCGGCGGCAAGCTGCGCCCGGATGGACGGTTTCTTTTGTTTCTGCGTCGTCTTTCGGGTCTGCTTGGGCTTTTTGGCCTCCGCCTTGGCTGCCTCGGCCACATCCAAAAGGGAAATCTGTTCCCCGGCTTTCGCCCTTGCTTCCAGTTCCTCCATAGACGGGGCGTTGTTCATCATGCCGTCGATCATGTTGTAGTTCTGCTCGGTGGACATTTCCGCCGTCTTGATATGGCTTTCTGGCTGGGCGGGGATGGCAAAGGCCCTTGTGCCGTTTGCCATAATCAGATACCTGCCGTCCTCCGACTGATGGTGGAATCCATACCCGGCGGCCTCCATCTGTTCCCGGCTCCTGTCGGTCAGATAGAAACGGCCCCTCGGCGTCTGAATTTGTTCACCGGTCATGCACTCGTCTGGCGTAAGCTGCTTTTCCGGCTGGGCGAAAAACTCCGGCACCTGCCGGTAATCGGCCCCCTCGTCCACATAGTAGGCGGTCTGTTTCCCATCCTGCCGGAACACCACAATATCCCCCGTAGAGAGGGAATGTCCCTTGTAATCGGCGGGATGTTCTATGTTGAAGCGGCGGTAAATCTCGTCCAGTGTGGTGTCCTTGTCCAGCGGCGCGGTGTAGACAAGCTGGTAATTCTTCCTGTCCACCGAAAGCCCATCCGCCTGCAAGTCCTCATAGGAACGGTAGCGGAAGTCGCGCCCCTCCGGGCCGGGCGGCACTTGGTAGATGGAAAAGTTGGGCTGCGCCGGGGCTTCATAATCAGAGGCAACATATTCCTCCACCGTCAGCCCGGAAGCGGCGGCCTCCTGTTCCAGCTCTGCCTCGATCTGTTTTTTGTAGTCCTGCAAGCTCTGGTCGAAGTCGGCAAGCTGCGGCGGCTCCGGCAAATGGTACTGGCCCTGATTGAGAAGCGGGCGGCACTCCTTTACATAGTCCAAAACCGCGTTGAAATAAGCGGTCTGTTCCGGCGTCAGAGTTTCCCCGGATCGCAGGGGACGCCGGGCCTCCTGCTCCATAGCGGCCAGATTGCAATGCAGCTCCATATACGGGACGAACTCATGCAGCAGCATATCCCGCTGGGCCTTGTCCGCCTCCCATGCCTCCGGCCCCTCATGGTGCAGCACATGGTTTTTCCAGCTTTCATCCTGTGCGTAGTATTCGTGATAGCCCCGGATATGCTGGATCAGGGAACCGTCCCCGTCGCCAAAGTCCTGCCGTCCCTCGTAGCTGTCCGGCTGGCCCTGCATGGTAAAATCAATGCGGAACTTGGTCTTGTCGTACCAATGGCCCGTATAGCCCGGCTGCTCCCGTTCATGGCGTCTGGCGCTGTCCAGCTCCTTGAAAACGGCCTCGGCTTCATGCAGCGGCATTTGCTGGCCGTCTTTCAGATGGGGGCTTTCGCTCCAAAGGATCGTGACAACCGGCTCCGCTGCCGGATTCTGCGCGATCTGCCGCTGGGCGTTGGCAACGGCAATCTCACTCTCAATCTCGCTTTTTACAAAGGAATCTATCTGGCCCTTTTGCAGTTCATAGCCCTGTTCACACAGGCGGTTGATAAGCCCGATCACCTTGTCGTTATCGCCCACGGCCTCGGCATAGGCCACGATCAACTGCCGTTCCTCGCTGCCCAAACGCGGGGCGTTTTTCTCTGCCAGCTCGATCAGGGCGGCGGCCCGGTCAGCCGGGGACGCCTCCGGCATGAACGGCTTTCCATTCAAAAGGCCGTCGATCCCGTTCCATGCCTGCGGCTGGGGAATGGCGTTGGCCTGTTCGGTTGCTTCCAGAAAATCATCCAGCCTGTCGCCGGTCAGGGGTTCCATCATCCCAGCCGGTAGCTCATGGATGGCAAGAATTTCTTTTCCGGCTTCCGCAAGGGTCAGGTCGGGATTGTCAAGCTGGCCTCCGTCCAGTTCCTTATAGTCGGGGCCGTACAGTGTGTAATCGTAGCCGGTTTCCGATGTCTGGATATGCAGGTAATCGCCGCTTTCCAGACGGTAGGCGGCCTCCTGCGGGGCTTCTGCCTGTTCCAGCGTTCCATCCCCTGCAATGGTAAAGCCCTGCGCCTGCGCCGCCTCCTTGGTTCCCTGCGACACTTCGCCGGTGGATCTCAAATCCGCGTCAATGAGGGTTTGCAGCATGGCTTTTACGCTGTCGGTCATTTCCTGCTGTTGCTCCGGGGACAGCTTGGAAAATACGCTGTCCGGGTCTGGCTGCTCGGCGGCCTGTTCCAGCGGTGCGGCCTGCGGCTGTTCCTGCTGGGCCTGCCGTTCTTTCTGAAGCTGGGCAAGGTGGCCGTCAATGGTGGTAATCAGTTCATGGGCGGTGGCCCGGATGGTTTCAAGGGAGGCTTTCAGCTCTTTCAAGTCCTTGCCGGAACTCCAACCGGCCACATAGCCAAAGGAATAGTCGGAGGTGTCCAGCCCGTAGTGCTGGCAGACGGCATAGGCCACGCTTTCGGCCTGCACCTCGCGGGTGCGGCTGTCGGGGCGGTCGGCCTGCTCTATGTCCGGGGCTTCCGGGTCGATGGCGTGGAGCTTGGAATGGGCGATCTCATGGATGGCCGTCTTTAGGGTCTGTAATTCGCTCATGCCCTCCTGAATGGCGATCCGCTTTTCCGTCAGGTGGTAGTAGCCGTGGGAACCGCCCGGAATGTCCTCAAAACCAATGGGAACCGGGGAGGTCTGTTCCAGCGCCTTGAAAAACTCCCCGTAGCGTTCCACGCTGCCGGTCAGTTCTTCCACGCCGATAGAGGGCAGCGGTTCCCCCTCGGTCTGGCTCACATCAAAGACAGAAACGATCTTAAAGGCCGGAACCTGTATTTCCTGTACTTCGGTAACAGGCTTTCCGTCTTTTCCCATCACCGGCCTGCCCTGTGCGTCCAGCTTTTGCACTTCCTTTTTCGCCTTGAACGGGGCCGGGGCCAGTATCTTGATGGCCTTTTCGCCTTTCTTCACATTGCGGTGAAAATCGTCCCGCCACTTGTTGTAGCCCGCCACAAGCTGTCCGCCCTGCATGGCGATCAGGAGGGTATTGTTGAAGCTGTAACTGTGGAACTTGGACATGGTGGTGAGATAGGCTTTGTAGCGTTCACTCTCGAAAAGCTCCTGTATGCCGGTTTCCAGCCGGTCGGTGATCTCTTTCATGCGCTCGGCGCTGTTCTGCCCGTTTAAGAGAATGGGGGTGACAGGCTGCGGGGCCTTTGTAGGCGCTGCTGCCTCCGGCTGCACCTTGCTTTCCTCCCGCAGAATTTCTGGCGCAGGATAGGCCATCACCCGGTATTGTTCCGGCACTGGCTGGCCCTCATGGACGCGCTGCCATTCGTCGCCGCTTTTTACCAGATAGCCATAATCGGTAAAAACACCATGCTCTGTGTTGGCAATATGCAGGCCAAAACGGGGCAGGAAAATCCCAGCTTTCCATTCCTCCGGCATATCCACCATGCCGGAACGGTTTAGATAGTAGTCGCCCAACTGTCCTGTACCGGTGATATCCGGCAAATGCACATAAAAGTCCACATTTTCGGGATAGTCGATAATCTGGCCGATATTGTGAAAATCACTCTGCGGGCTTATCAGGGCGGCGTTCAGCTCCGTAAGTTCGGTGGCGTCCAGCTTTTCCAATCTTTCGGCAAGGAAGTTCAGCTCATCCATGCCTGCGGACAGCACCATATCACGGGGCAGCTTAATAGGTCGCTTCTGTGGGCTTCTATACCCGTATAGAAAAAAGTCCTGTGGATTGTCGGTGCTGATTCCGATTTCCCGCAGGGCTGCTTGCAGTTTTTCGGTTGTGGTCGGCAGAGAAAACCATAGGCCCTCTTTGCCTTGCTCATAACGCTGTCGGTTATGAAGCAGTACGGAAAACACTTCGCTCATTGAATCGCTCCTTTCACATAATATAAGGGTTTGGGGCTTCCCCAAAGAGAAAATCCCCGGCCCGGCAGGTGCGCCGGGTCAGGGATTTTGCCGGGAGTGTGGCTACACTCCCTATGCTTGCTGTTTTTAGTTTTTGCCCCTCTGTTCCACGCGGTAGTTCACATACTTGCCGCCAGTATCGGCCAAAAGCACCGTCCCGTCATAGGTCTTGCCGGTTTTCATGGAGCGCAGGCCCTTTACCTTTGCCTTTCCGTCTTTAAGGAGCGCGGCGGCGATCTTCGGGGTGAACGCCTTGCCCCGTTCCTCAAAAAATCGGTCATTCTTCCACATGACAAACTGGCAGCTTCGGTTTCCGCAGTAGTAGTTCTTTTTGCCCTCGTAGACGCTTTCCCCGCAGCGCGGACATTTGCCGATAACCACACGCTCGGCTTGAAACAATTTCTGTGCGTCCTCGCTGATCTGGGAGTAGTTTGCGATCAGGCCCCTTGTCATTTCTGTAATGCCAGCCATGAAGCCCTCCGGGTCGGCCTGTCCCTTGGCAATGGCCGTCAGCTCCGTTTCCCACTGTGCCGTAAGCTGGGGAGAGGTCAGCACCTCCGGCAGCACGCAGGCAAGGTTATGGCCGTCCTTGGTGGGAAGTAGCTGTTTTCCCCTGCGCTCCACAAAGCCCATCTGCACCAGCTTTTCTAAGATGGAGGCGCGGGTGGCCGGGGTTCCCAATCCCTGCCGCTCGGCGTCCTCCGGCAGATCGTCCGCACCGGCGCGCTCCATAGCGGAAAGCAGGGTATCTTCCGTGTAGGATTTTGGCGGTGCGGTGAAATGCTCGGTGACGGCGGCAGTTACCTTGTCAAAGGTCTGGCTCTCGGTGATCTCCGGCAGTTCACGCACGGGCTCCGGGGCGGTGTCGTCGGCGTCTGTTTTGAACGACGCCTTAAAGCGGCGGTCAAGCTCTTTCCAGCCGGGGGTCAGGATGGTCTTTCCCTTGGCGGTAAAGGTGTCCCCGGCACAGGTGAATGTAGCGGTGACAGCCTCGTACACATGGGGCGCGGCCACGGCGCACAACAGCTTGCAGCACACAAGGGACAACAGTTTCTTTTCCCCCTCGGCCAGCCCGTCAAAGCCTTTCTGCACAAATTCCATTGTCGGGACAATGGCGTGGTGGTCGCTCACCTTTTTGCTGTTCAGCACCCGGCCAAACTGCGGGGACAAGTCAAGCCCCGCCGCAAAGGGAAGCAGCGGCCACAGACCGGACACAAGGCTTTCCGCCGTTGGCAGCATATCATCGGTCAAATACTGGCTGTCGGTGCGGGGATAGGTCAGCAGCTTCTTTTCGTAAAGCTGCTGGGCATAGTCAAGGGTCTGCTTGGCGGTAAATCCAAACAGGCGGTTTGCCTCCCGCTGCAAGGTGGTGAGGTCATAGAGGCGGGGCGGCTGCTCCGTCTTTTTCTCCCGTGTTACCGAAACACAAACGGCCTGCGCCAGTTCACAGGCGGCTTTCAGGGCCTTGGCGTCGGCAGCGTTTCCCATGCGTTCACTGGCCGCCTCCATGCCGCCCGCCGCGATCTGGACGATGTGGTATTTCTCTTTCTGAAAGCTGCTGATCTTGGCCTCCCGGTCAACCAGCATTTTTAAGGTCGGCGTCTGGACACGGCCCACGGTCAGGGTCTTGTGGTAGAGGATGGAGAACAGCCTTGTGGCGTTGATCCCCACCAGCCAATCCGCCTGCGCCCGGCAAAGGGCCGACTGATACAGGTTGTCATAATCGGTTCCCGGTTTCAGGTGGGCGAAGCCGTCCTTGATTGCTGCGTCCTCCATGCTGGAAATCCAAAGGCGCTGAAACGGTTTCTTGCAGCCCGCCATCTGGTAGACGAAACGGAAAATCAATTCCCCCTCGCGCCCGGCGTCGGTGGCGCACACAAGGCCGGTGACATCGGGGCGCTCCATCAAAGAACGCAGGGTGTCAAACTGCTTTTTCTTATCGTCGGGAATGATGTATTGCCATTCCTGCGGCAGAATCGGCAGGTCGTCATAGCGCCATTTTTTGAAACGCTCGTCATAAGTCCCGGCGTCGGCAAGGGAAACAAGGTGGCCGATACACCAGCTCACCAGATAGCCGTTCCCCTCCATGTAGCCGTCCTGTTTCTTATCCGCGCCGATCACGCCCGCAATACTACGGGCGACGCTTGGTTTCTCTGCAATTACTAACTGATAGCTCATACTTCGTCCTCCTTATTTCCATCTTCACTTGTCATATCCTCGTCCGGCTCCGGGGCTTCGTCCTCGTCGTCCTCGTCCTCTCCAAAATCATACTCGGCCAGATCGTCATTTCCTGTGGTGTCAGCTTTTTCCTTTTTGAATTTCAGGAAGTAGAGGGCTGCGCCGCCGCCCAGCAGCACCACCACAAAGAACACCACAAGGCCGCCCATGCCGCTTGGCTTTTCCTCCTGCGGCTTTTCTTCCTCCGGCTGGGGCTTCGGCTCCGGCCCGTTGCAGGCGGTCAGGTTGTTTTTGCAGACCGGGCAGGCCGTATTGACGGCCCCGGCTTGACATTTGGCCGTACAGGTGCAGACCTCCGGCTCTTTTTTCCCGTGCTCCAACAAGGCTTGCAGGTCGGCGTCATCCACTTGGTTGAGGAAATGTACCGCCGTTTCCTTGTCCTCGTTGGCCCGGTCGATCAGGATATAAAAATAATTCCCGGCCTTGGTGGTAACGGTGATAAGCTGCTTATCCCCGAAAAAATCATCCACCAGCGTAGCGTTGCCCTGCGGGGTGACGGGTACGCCCTCCGGCTCCATGCCGCCGGTGGTAGGTTCTTCGGTTTCCTCCGGCACTTCTGCGGGGGCCTCGGTGGTTTCCGGCAGCGGCACAGGGTCAGGGTCAGCGCCTCCGGCGTAGGCGGTAACGGTCGTGGTCGCCATGCAGAGCGCAGCGGCCACAGCCAGCGTCAAAGTGCGGAACAGTTTAGATTTCTTCATGGGCGCTGTCCTCCTGTTCAAAGTCCGGGATCGGGGCCGGGGCCGCCTGCAACGCGCCGCCGCGCACAAAGGCGGCGAACTCCTGCGGGGTCATGTTGAGGCCGCGCACAAGCTGGACGATCTGCAAGTTTTCCTGTTCGGTCTTGGCTGCTTCCAGCTCCCGAAGCTGCTTTTGCAGCTCCGCGATCTTGCCCTTGGTTTTCTCAATATCCTTTTCAATGCGCTCCAATTTGTTCATTGCCATAGTGATTTACTCCTTTCCAAATCGTTCCTGCCATGAGTAGTTGCGTCCCAATCCTTTTATGGTTTTTAGGTTGGGCATGGCGTTGGCTTCCAGCTCCAGCGCACGCTGATACAAGGCGGGATCGTGTTCTTTCAGATTCAAAATTTCCGGCTGCTTCATGCTGGGGCAAAAAAAGCAGGAGGATTTGCCCGGCTGCGGCAATCCTGCCGCCTGAATCACCCGGACGCAATCGCTCCTGTCCCAGCCCCATTCTTCAATCAGGGGATAATGGTTGTAATATTTCTTGTCAGCTTCATCAATTTTGCGGGAACACAGATACCGCCGCATTTCCCCGGCGTCAAAACCGATAAAGCGGTTGACTTTGCCGCCGCTGGCCCAAACCTCCCGGCAGGGTGCGTAGTGGTTGCAGAATTTTTCCTGCGGCCCGATCTTGTGCTTGAGGGAACACCGCTTATGCCCGTAGGCAATGGACGGCAGGGTGCAGGAACGCAGACATTCCATTTCAAGGGTCAGGCGGTTGCCCGCCCGGTCAACCTTTTCCACGGTGGTGATCTGCGGCATACCATGTTCAGACAGCCATTGATTCATGTACTGGATAAACTGATAGGTATGAGGATGTTCCGCCCCGGTGTCTGCAAACAGAATCAGGTCAACCGGGATGTTGTGCTGATAAAGCCCGACAAGCAAGGCGGCACTGTTCGTACCGCCTCCAAAAGAAACAATGTTGATAGGCCCTCCTTTCTGGCGTTTAAGGCAAACGCCCGTAACAATAAAAATGCTGCTGCCAGTAGCTTGAATTGAGGTTTGTGTAGGAAATGGGGTCGCCGCAGTGCAGCATGACCGAATTTCCCACATACAGCCCCACATGGGACATCCCAGCAGTGTCATAAGTGCCGACGAAAAATACAAGGTCGCCGGGCTTGGCCTGCTCCGGGGAAACGGGGGTGCAGATGTTGTAAAGCCCCTGCGCCGTCTGGCGTCCCACATTCCAGCCGGAATGATTGATGACCCAGCTAATGAAGCCGGAACAATCAAAGCTGGTGCTTGGGGAGCTGCCGCCCCACACATAGGGATAGCCCACATACTTTTCCGCCTCGGCAATCATGGCGGCAAAGGCTTCGTCCTTTAGCGCCTCCGGGGGGATTTCATAGTAGGTCGGCTCTTTCGGGGTGGAGGCATGGGGATAGCTGCCGTTGGGAAACAGGTCTGGCCGGTTGCCCAAAGTCTGCATATAGGCAGCATAAAAGCCCATCTGTTCCTCGGTGAGAATGTAGATGGGCAGGTGGGACAGGTCAAAGTTTTCCAGCTTCACATGGCAGATATAGTAGGTGTAGGGGACTTCCACGGTGTAGGTGTTTCCCTCGCTGTCCGTCCTCGTTTCGGTGCGGTAGCGGGTTTCCGTTTCGATGGTCTGGGTCAGGATGTACTGCTTTTCAAAGAGCATGGCAAGGTCGCCCTGTACCTCCCCCAAAGTGAACACGCCGTTATGCAGCGCGGAGAGGATGGAGGTCAGCACATAGGGGTCATGCTTGATCTCGTCCAGATCGAAACGGTATTCGTCATAGCCGGGGTGCAGGCTTTCGTAGTTGTCAAGTTCGTGCTGCAAGTCTGCTTCCAGCGCGGCATAGGCGGCTTCGGCTCCCAGCATATCGCTGTCCTCGGAGAGATAGGAGGTGGCGGCAAGGCCCGTTCCAGTGCTGCCAAACATGGCGGTGCAGGATTGCAGGCCGCCCATCACCAGCAGGAGCATGAGGCCCACGCCGCCGACGATCAGCGCCCCTTTCCAGTGCCGGGCGGCAAAGGACGCGGCCTGTCTGCTTTTCTCTGCGGCTTTCTTGGCTGCGGCAGCCGTGGTCTTGGCGGTGCTTGCCGCCCCCTGTGCGGTCTGGCCCGCCGCCCTTGCTGCCTTGGCATATTCCCGCTTAATGTGCTGTTTCTGCCAGAAGCGGGAAACGGGATTTTTGGCCGCCTGCGCCAGCTCCGGGTTGTCCCGCAGGGATTTTTGATACGCAAACTCGGCGTTGGCGGCAATGGACTTTCGCTCGGCCTTGGCTGCGGCCCGGTAGGGTTTGAGCTTATGGCGGTGGACGCCGCTGTGGATCATGCGGCCCGCCTGCCGTTCCGCCAGTTCCTCCCCCTTGTGGCCGCCCTCCACGCCCACATTTTCGTGTTCTACCTCATGGATTTTTCCGTGGAGGTAAAGCCCGGCTTCCTGTATGGGGCGGCTGGCCGGGTTTGGTTTGAGCTGGGGAGGGGCTTTCTCCACCTTGTCAAAATACAGCCTGCTTTTGGCCTTGCCCTTGGCTTCGTCATAGACGGTTTCCTTGGTGACGACGCGCTTTTTCGGCAGGGCTTCTTTGGCCGCTTCCAGCTTATCCGCCCGCTTTTCCGCTTTTTTGATATACGGGGCAAGCTCCGGGGAAGCCCGTTCCTCGGCGGTAAACTGCAACCGGGAAACAGGGCTGGTGGCCTGCGCCACGGTTTCCCCGGCGTCCTTGGCCGCTTTCTTTGCCTTGTGGCGGTCGTGCAGTTCATCCGCCCGTTCCAGTATTTTTTCCGCCGCGCCCTCTGGCTGGGCGGTGTATTCCTGCTCGGCCTCCCGGCTGGACACATTGACGCTTTCGCCGGTGGTCTGGTTATCCAGCGTCAGGCCGTCGCGGGTCATGTGCTGCGTTACCTTGTCGCGGGGTTTTAAGGGTTCCATGACTTCACCTCCTTGTGCCTCATACCGTCGCCCCCTCGCCTAACCGGGTCGTCATGATCTGGTAGAGCTGGGTGTTTTTCGGGATGGGGTTCTTAAAGGGCAGGATCACATTTTCGTAAATGAGAAGCCCCTCGCCGGGTTCGGAATTGTCCACATACCGTAATTGCTGGGGCGAAATGTTCAGCCGTTCCGCAAGGATTTTACGGTCGCCGCTGGCCTGATTAAGCAGGCAGATAAAGTCGCTGTTTTCCAAAATGTTCTCAATTTCCGGGGAGGAAAGCAGGTCTTTCACATTCTGCGTCGCACCTGTGGGAATCCCGCCCCACTTACGAAAACGCTTCCAAATCTCGCAGGAAAAGGCCGCCGTCTGTTCCTCACGCAAAAGCAGGTGGAACTCATCACAGAAATACCATGTCGCTTTGCCCTTGCTGCGGTTTTTGGTGACGCGCCCCCAAATCTGGTCTTGGACAATGAGCATACCGATTTTCTTTAGCTGCTTGCCCAGCTCCTTGATGTCAAAGGCCACAATGCGGTTTTGAATGTCGATGTTGGTTCTGTGGTTGAACACATTTAAGCTGCCGGACACATACAGGTCAAGGGCCTGCGCCACCCGGTCGGCCTCCGGGATATGCTGGTCTAACAGGGCTTTGTGCAGGTCTGCAAGGATGGGCATATTTTCCGGCTTGGGGTCTGCCAGATAAGGCCGGTAGATCACCTGTACCGCCCGGTCGATCACCGTCTTTTCAATGGCTTCCAGCCCGTTCTTGCCGCCCATGACAAGCTCACAGAACGACAGCACAAAGTCGGATTTCAAGGCCAGTGGGTTTTCGTCCTCGGAGTAATTCAGGTTGATGTCCAGCGGGTTCACATAGTTTTTGCTGGTAGGCGACAGCTTCACCACCTGCCCATGCAGCCGCTTCACAAGGGGGTAATACTCGGCCTCTGGATCACAGATATACACATCGTCCGGGGTGCAGAGGAACACGCTCAAAATTTCTGATTTACAGCTCATACTTTTGCCGCTTCCCGGTGTCCCCAGCTTTAGCCCGTTGGGACACCTCGCCCGTTTGCGGTCGAGCATAATCATGTTGCCGGTCTTGGCGTTGATCCCGTAATACATGGCGTCACCGCCCTGAAAAAGCTCCTGCGTCACAAAGGGGACGAACACGGCCACGCTGGAAGTCGTCAGGGAGCGTTCAATCTGGATGTGGCTGGCCCCCAGCGGCAGGCTGCTCATAAGCCCCTGTTCCTGCTGGTAGTCCAGCCGCACAAGGGAACAGTTGTATTTCTGGGCGATCCCGGCAGCCCAGAACACATCGTTTTCCAGCTTTTGCCGGGTGTCTGCGGTGTTCAGCACCAAAAAGGTAAGCTGGAACATCCGTTCATTCCGGCTCTGCAAGGTCTTTAGCAGCTCCTTGGCGTCCTGCCCGTAGGTGGCAAGGTCGCTGGGAAGTATATCCATGTCATAACCGCTGCGGACAGCCCGTTTCTGTTCCTGAATCTTCATGGCGTCAAGGTCAGTGATCTTGCGCTTGACCGTTTTAATAGCGTCGCTCTGGTCAATGGCCTGCACATGGAGGTTCACCACAATACCGTTTTCCGTGTTAAGGAAGTCGGCCAGCATTTCATCCGACAGCTCCGGGGAGAGGATTTGCAGGAAGCTCACCGCCCCGTATTTGCCGCCCAGCCCGAACATCCGGGCATTGCCGAAGCGGAACGAGGACGGGGCGATAAAGTCCTTGGTGGAAAGCCCCGACTGGGCAAGCCACTTCCAGTCAAAGGAGAACGGTTCCCCGTCCGGGTGGAAAATGCTGTGCATGACTTCCAGCCGCTGCTTGGCGTCCAGTCCCCACGCGGAGGCCCCCATGCTCTTGAAATAGCCCAAAAGGTCGGTTTCGATCCGGCGCAGTCTGGCGCGGGCCATTTTCAGGCTGTCCGCCTCAATGGTGTAGGTCATAAATTTCCGCTTCATCAGGCCGTTGTTCCCGTTCACAAGCTGGTCTTGCAAAATGTCGGAATACTCGCTGCGGATGTCGTCAAAGTCGTCCCCCTGCGCCCGGATTTCAAAGCTCTTGGCGTACTGCTTGGGGTCGATCTTGCGGTTGATAAAGGAAAACTGCACATGAATGGAGGCGTCCAGATAGTTGTAGAGGTCGCACAGGTTTTCAAAGATGGCGGTCTTGGTGTCCGCCTGCGCCAGTTGGTAGCTGATGTCCGTAAACTCAATGCACTTGGAAAAGGTGCGGGGCGTCACCCGGCATACGCCGTCCTGATACATGGCCTCATAGGGAATACTGGCCTGTGCCGAATGGGGCTTGCCGTCGCCCTTATACTTTCGGATGACGGCCTGAATCTCTTTCTTTTCGGCGCGGGTGAGCTTGACCGGCGCTTTTGCGCTCGTTTCGTTCTTTTGCTTTTTGGACAATGGCGTTGACCTCCTTTTCCATTTGGGATTGCCGCACAAGGGCGGTATAAGCGTTGTTGGTCTGGTAGGGCCGTTCCTTGGGCTGGATGAAGCAGCACTCTACGATCTGGCGCACCACCACTTCAAGGGACTGGCCGTGTTTTTCGTAAAGCGCCAGCAGAAAGCCCGGCAGCATGGCGAACACCATAATGAGCGCCGCCGCGCTGGTCGGGACGCGGCCCCGGATCAAAAAGAAAAGCGGGACGCCTACAAGCAGCGCACCGCCAAAACAAATGAGCTGGCGTTTCGTCAGCCCGAATACCACCTTGGATTTGACCTTGGTTAAATCCTTGGGGACAGTTACATAAGCCATAAAAAGTCACCTCGTTTCTGGTACGGACAGGGAAAAATCGCTGTCCACTTCATTGCCCCACACATCCCAGCCGGGGATTTTCTGTCTGGCAAACAGTTCTGCGCGGGGCAAGTCGCCCGCAAGCTCTATGATTTTCTCGCGGGTAATGTCTGGTTTCTTGCTGTGTTCCTCCACCGGGGAAATGATAAACTGATGGACGCTTTTGGAGTAACGCTTGGGATGGCCCCGCTTGGCAAGCAGGCAGATTTCCGCGTTTCCTCTCGTCCAATAGCCCAGCCCGTAAAACCATGTGGGGCTTTTGCGGTTCAATTTCAGCCAGACAAAGGCCACGGTCTTAAAGGAAAAGCCCCACGCCTTAATCAGACGCAGCGCCTCCGGGAGCTGTGGGAAAGTCGCCCACAAAAACAAGAGGCAGTCTTTTTCCGCCAGCGTTTCCACCGGCAGGGCGCACAGCTCGTCAATGCTCATGGTGGGATAGTGATGTTCCGCCGCCCCTGTCCGTTTGCACTCATATCGCCACGGCGGGTCGGCGTAAAGGATGTTGTAGGTTTTCTTTTGTGTTTCCTCGATAGCTGGTATTCCTCCTGTCTGTCAATGTGCGGTAAATACGGCTTTCGATATGCTGCCGGTCTTGAACAGACAGAAGCAAAGCAAAACGGTATAGCCCATACAGCCCCAGATCGCGCCGGATATGTCGTCGGCGGTTCCGATCTGCTGGATCAGCACCGCATAAATCCCGACAACCACCATGATTAAAAATGCTTGGAAGCCCAGCGCAAGCAGGGATTTCAAGTAGTTCTGGCCCATGCCGCGCCACTCTGCATTGCCCAGTGTGGCAAGGGGGATCGGCCCCAACGCGGTCACGGCGTAAATTTCAATCATTCTTCCATAGGTCACAAGGAAAATGCAGATGGAAAGAATGTTCATCGTCAGCCCCACAACAAGGGTCTGGAACCACAGACCCAGCAGCGGCCCGATGTCCATTGCTTCAAGGCGGCTTTCCAGATCAGGGAGCAGCGTGTCAAAATCAATGCTGGTATCTCCGATAATCACCCCGGCGCTCTGGTTGACGACTTGCTGGGTGGCGTCAAACACACCCATGACGATATTCCATGTGTTTGTCACAATGAGGATGGCAAAGGCGCTTTTGAAAATCCAGCGGAAGAACATGGAGCTGTCGAAGTCGTGCATATTGTTCTTTTCCACAATCATGTCAATCAGCTCATAGCACATCACAAGGGCGAGAATGGCCGCCGCAATGGGGACGATCACCGTTTCGGACAGGTTTTGCAGCATGGAAAAAATGCCGCCGTTCCAGTCCTGCGGGGTACTGCCCACATCCGACGCGATTTCCCCGACTTTGGTATTAACTGTGTTAAACAGGCCGGACAGGTTGCCCATGATACCGTCGATCAGGATTCCCTTGATCCATTCCCCGATTAAATCACCGATCATGTGGGGACACCTCCTTTCCCGCGCCCTCCCAGATCAGAGAGGGCGCGGAGGGTTTTCTAACACACATGGGGTTATCCCAGCAGCCCGGACAGCAGCGGAACAAGGGTCATGCCGATCAGGGCAACGCCACCTCCGGCGACAAGCTGCTTGATTCCTTGGCTCTTGCTCGCCGGGTTGTCCGCCCCGTATCCCTCCAAAAGATTGACGCCGCCCCATACGCAAAGCGCTCCGCCGAGGCCCACAACGATGGTCTGCAAAGTATCAACTGCACTATTGAAAAATTCCATAAATATACCTCCATAAATTCAGATTGTGATGGTGTTTGGGTGCAAAAAAAGCCGCCGTTCACAGCGGCAGCCTCACAATCCGCAGACGGCCCGGAGTTACTGGCCGTCCCGCCATTCCAGCACAGCCAGCGAAAAAATTTCGCCCCATGCTTCACACAGTCTGCGGTCTATTTCCCTTGCAAGTTCTTCGGCTTCCCCGTCCGTGGGCGGGGTATCATGTTCCGCGATCCACTGGCATAGAACCGCAGCGGAAATGATCGCCCGGTAGATTTCTTTCTCATACCTGAAATAATCCGCAAATGTCCATTCGTCCGAGTGTCCCATCGGTCACGCTCCTTTCTCTATGGCCGCTTTATTCTGCGGCAAAATCTTCATCCGACAGCTCAATGTCGTAGAGGTCAAAGGGTTCGTCCTCTGTTATCACGCGCCGCTTTTTCCGGCGCAGGGACGACAGGTAGCTGTCCACATCAAAGGTATTCTTTTTGTCAGCGTCCGAGAGGTATTGATAGCGGGGGTGGCGGGTGATGTCGTATTTCTCGCTGAAAAACGGCCTTACGCCACGCACCTGCAAAATACACTTGCCTCCATCCATCGTTGCAATTTCGTCTTGGCTCATCAGCTCCTTTCCGAGTTTTTGGTAGTTCAGTCCGTGGGAGGTCTGCGCGCCCCGGTTCTCGCTCTGGTTGTAGCTGTCAATGGTTTCCTTGCCCAGCACCTCCGCGATCTCCTTGGCGTTCTTGCCCCTGCCACTAAGGAACAGTGTACAGTCGCAGTTGTCGGAAATGATTTCCGCCGCGTCCTTGTAAATGGCCTTTAGCTGCGACTGGCTCTGCAAAATAATAGAAGCCGAGATCTCCCGGCTTCGGATGGTGGCGATCAGCTTATCAAAGTTTGGAATCTGGCCGATGTTGGCAAACTCGTCCAGAATCAGCCGCACATGGACGGGCAGCCGCCCGCCGTATTTGTCATCGGCCCGGTCACACAAAAGGTTGATAAGCTGGCTTTGCACCATTGCCAGAATGAAATTAAAGGTCGTGTCCGTGTCCGACATAATCAGGAACAGGGCCGTTTTTTTGTCCCCGATGGTGTCAAGTTCCAGTTCGTCGTCCTCCATCAGCTCCCGCACCTCCCGGATGTCAAAGGGCGCTAATCTGGCTCCGCAGCTTATCAAAATGGAGCTGCGGGTCTTGCCTGCCGACAGCAGGAATTTACGGTACTGACGCACCGCAAAATGTTCCGGATCTTTTTCTTCCAGCCGTTCAAACATCTGGTCTACCGGGGATTGAAATTCCGGGTCGTCCTCGCGGGCTTCACTGGCATTTATCATTTCAAGCAGCGTAGTGAAATTCATTTCATCGTCCGGCGCTTCGTACCAGATATAGCCAATGAGGGCCGAATACAGCAGGCGTTCCGATTTGATCCAAAAATCCTCGGCGCTCTTTTCGCCCTCGCCCTTGGTGTTGCAGATCAGCGTGTTTACCAGCTTCAAAATGTCCTTTTCCGAATGGATGTAGCGAAACGGGTTGTAGCGCATACTCTTGGAAAAGTTGATGGTATTCAGCACTTTCACCCGGTAGCCGCACCGCACAAGGAGCTGGCCAACCTCGCCGATCAGACTTCCTTTTGGGTCTGTGATTACGAATGAGGTCGGGTAGTCCTTGGACACGCACTGCATAAGGTTGGGCTTCACAAAGAACCGGGTCTTGCCGCTGCCGGAACCGCCGATCACCAGCACATTTTTATTCCGGGCGGTCTTGGGGTCTTTGGGCCGGTTGTTCATGGTGAGGCGTTCCGTCTGGGTCAGGAGGATGTTGTTGTCAAACACCGGGTCGATGTACGGGGCTATATCTTTGGGGCCTCCCCAACGGGCGCTGCCGTACTCGACGCCCCGGCGGTATTTCTTGGCGTTCTTGCTCTTGCAGTACACCATCAGGCGCAATGCCACCGCACCGGCCACGCCCACCGCCAGATCGAACAGGTGGAAGCTGGGGGCGGCGCTTTCAAAGGCAAGGGAAAAGCCGTCCGCAAGGTGCAATAGCTTTTCCGACAAGTCCGCCCCAGCCGCCAGCCGGTAGGTCTGTCCCAGCTTGCCGAACAGGTAAACAAACAGCAGGTAGGGCAGGTTGGCAATTATCAGTTTTTTCATTTCCGGCTTCATCGTGACAGCCCCCTTTCCTTGATTTTCTCCTTGGCCTGCTGGCTGCTTCTGGCCGCTGTCTTTCCTTTCAGGACGGCAAGGGTCTTTCGGATGGAGGGGCGTTCCTGCTGTTTGAGCTTCTTGGCCGTAAACTCCTTAAACGCCTGTTCCAGATTGTCCGCCTGCTTGGATTTGAAGATCACGATATACCGGGGCGGATGGGTAGTGCGGTCTTTCCGCAAGGTAAAATCAATGTCGTATTTCTTGGCGCAGGGCTTAAATAAGCCAATGTTGGCGTCGGTGATCTCAATGTTGGACAGGGCGGAACCGTCCTTTTTGAGCTGCCGTAAGCTCTGCTGGCCGTGATGGGCCTTGCCCGTCCCTTTCTGCCGGGCGGCCAGATATTTTCGGATGGCCGCTTGCAGCACTTGGGCGGTGAGCTTGCCCGTCTTAACCGCTAACGCTATGGTTTTCTGGTCTACTTCTTCCTGCAACTGCTATCCCTCCTTTGGAAAGTCAGCAGGCAGGCGGATGGCTTAAATCCGCACCCGCAGGCCGGAGAGGTCGTCGGCATGGATTCCCACCAGATACCAGTTCTCGGCCATTTCAATGCGGGTCGGCCTCCATCTGCCGCCCACCATCACATCAAAAGTTTCTCCGCAGTGCAGGCCGCCGTAATAGTCCGCAAGGTCAAAGCGGATGTCGTAGCGGTCTGTCTGCTCGTCAAAAATCAAAGCACCCTGTTTCATAGGGCCGTCCTCCTTTCAGATTTTGCCTGTGTTCATGTCGTGGGCCACCAGCGCCGTGTAATAGCCGTTGATGGTGCTTGGGGCGTTGAACAGAACCGCCAGCAGGTATTTTTTGATGTTCCGTATTTCCGTGGTGTTTTTGCTGATACAGTCAAAGACAAACTCAATGTGAGAACTGTTCAGCTTCATCAGCTTGGATTTCACCAGCTCGGCGGGGTAATCGTCCCCGGCAATGCGGATGGTCTTTCGGGCGCTGCATACGGTTTCCACCAGCAAGTCCACAATCTCGTCCAGCATATCCCGGTCAATCCCCTTGGCGTACTGGCAAAGGTGTTCATACTCAATGTTGTCCTTGATGATCTCCCGATAAATCTCTACGGCGCTCTGTGATTTCGCTCCCGTTCCTTTCCGTTCCGGCGGCGCAGCCGCTTCTTCCCCCAAAGGAGAGGGAGGGGAAAGGATAGGAATGGAATCGGTATTTGATCCATCCGTAATTGATTTCTCTTTACTTGATCTATCTTTATTTAATTGCGTTGGTTTTTCCTGCGTAGGCTTTTCCTGCGTTGGATTATCCAATGTTGGATTTTCCAATGTAGGCGAATCCGGCACAGGCTGGGGCTGTTCGTAAATGATGTAATCCGCCCCACGCAGGCGGCCTTGGCTGTCACGCTCACGGGAACGCACGATATAGCCCGCCTGTTCCAGCTCCTTAACCGCCGCCCGGATCGCGTCGATCTGCTCCCTGTTGATAAGGGACAAGCCTTTCAGCGTAAAATCCCAATCCTCCGGCAAGGACAGCATTTGCGACAGCAACCCCTTGGCTTTCAGGGACAAGTCCTTGTTCCGCAGGTGGTGGTTGGACATCACCGTGTAGCCCCGGTTTTTCTCCACTCGAAAAACTGCCATCTCGTCGTCCACTCCTTTCACTTGAAATTTCACCGCGCCGTCAAGGGCGGTGCGCTTGCCCGGCTGGTAGGGACATTCCTCATACACACAAAACTGGTACTTCCAGTGCGGGCGGTAGAAACGGCAGGTGCCGCAGTCCTCCGGCGCTCCGGCCTCGCCGCTGTCAAAATGATCTGCGCCCGGCCTCGTCTGCATGAGCTGTTCAAAGGCCCGGTCGCTGCCGGAAGTAAAGTACATAGGCGGTCGCCTCCTTTCTGGTTTTGGGCAAAAGAAAAGCCGCAGACTTTTTCAAAATCTGCGGCACAGCCCATAAGAAAAGGACACTGTTTTCACAATGTCCTTTTCAATCAACTATTTACTTTTTTGTGTTCCCACACTCCATATCAATGACTACCGAAACCGTGATATAGTCCTCAATGCGCTTATTGCGGAACTTATCACCCTCGGCGTCAAACACCACATGGCGGGAAAAGTGCCTAAATCTAAGGATTTCTACAAGGTTCCTCTTTGTAGCAACACTATTGTCTCCACATGATCTGTATAAGGGAATAAATCCACTAATTCTAGTTTATTCGTAACATAGCCTTGTTTTCTAAATTGGTTTAAATCACGAACCTGTGTTCTTGGATCGCAAGAAATGTACAGAATCTTTCTTGGATTTAAAGCGGTTGCACACTCAATAAAATCTTTTGTCGTACCTGCACGAGGCGGATCAAGAATAATCGCACGGGAGTTTGACACCCCTTTTCACAATTGATCTTAAACATAGCGCTTAAACTAGCGCTTTTCTTTTACTTTTTTTGTCAAATTATTTGTTTTTGTATATCGTATTATCTCGTATTCTGTGATATAATTGTATTAGGTGATATTTATGCGTGTTACAACTACTAAATCTAAATCAGATGAATCTTTTTATATCAATTATGCTTTCATCAACGAAAAAGGAAAAAGCACTTCGAGAATCTACAAGAAGCTCGGTAAACTTTCTGAACTTTCTAAAGAACTGAATACAGACAGAGATGGTGTTATGGCCTGGGCAAAGGAACAGGCTCGTATAGAAACTGAAAAATATAAAAAGGAAAATGAATCAGTTTCTATCGCTCTTAATCCAAATATTCCAATCAAGAAGGATCAGCAGAACACTTTCAATTGTGGTTATCTTTTTCTACAAAGCATTTATTATTCTCTACATTTGGATAATATCTGCAGAAACATCAAAAACAGACATGATTACGAATACGATTTGAACGCAATTCTTTCCGATCTGATATATGCTCGTTTTTTAAACCCAACGAGTAAGTTAAGTTCATTTAAGTATTGTCATTCGCTTCTTGAACAACCTACTTATCATTTACACGATATCTACAGAGCATTAACTGTTCTAGCTGAAGAGAGTGACTATATTCAGGCAGAGCTTTACAGAAATTCAAACTACATCCATAAAAGAAATACACGCGTTCTTTATTATGACTGTACAAATTATTATTTCGAAATCGAACAGGAACGTGGAGATGCCAAGTACGGTAAAAACAAAGAAAACAAACCAAATCCAATAGTAGGTATGGGATTATTTATGGATGCCGACGGATTCCCTTTATCATTTGATCTGTTTCCTGGGAACCAAAATGAACAGCTGACATTAAAAGACCATGAACATAAAGTCATCAATGATTTTCAATGTTCTCAATTCGTTTATTGTTCTGATAGTGGACTTGGTTCTAAGAAAAACCGTCTTTTGAACACAACAGGCGGAAGAGCTTACGTGATTACACAATCTCTTAAAAAGCTAAAAAAAGATGTTCGAGAAACAGCTTTATCTACATCACAATACAGAAAGATTGGTTCCAACAAATTCATTGATTTGAATGACCTAGACGAAGAAGATCCAGAAGTTTTTAATTCTATCTACTACAAAGAAATTCCATATGACAGTAACGAGCTTTCTGAAACTTTAATTGTGACTTATTCGCCTAAATACAGAAAATATCAAGCATCTATACGTCAGAATCAAATACAAAGAGCTCAAAAAATGATTACAGATAGCGGCAAGCCAAAAAAGAATCGTAAAAATCCTAACGATCCCGCTAGATTTCTTAAAAAACAGTCCTTCACGGACAATGGTGAATTAGCTGAAGATGAAATCTGGCAAATCGACCAAGAAGTTATTGAAAAAGAAGCAATGTATGATGGATTTTATGCCGTTGTTACAAATCTTGATGATGATGTTCAAGATATAATAGCCATCAACAAAAGAAGATGGCAGATTGAAGAATGTTTTAGAATTCTAAAATCAGATTTCGATGCCAGACCCGTTTATTTAAGAGACGATGATAGGATCAAAGCTCATTTTCTTATTTGTTTCATGGCCTTATTATTCTTCCGAATTCTAGAAAACAAACTAGAATATAAATATACAGCAGACAAAATTGTGGACACCATGAAAAAGATGAATCTTACATTATTAGAAGGATATGGATACATCCCATCCTATACAAGAACAGATATTACAGATGATCTTCATAAATTGTTTGGATTCAGAACAGATTACCAAATAACAAAAAAACAGAAAATGAGAAACATCATACATCAAACAAAAGATAAGAAAAAAATACTATAATCCGCAACAACGCAAAAAAGTGGCTCAATGCCTTTATACTAGGGCTTTGGACCACTTTATTTCTTTTCTAGCTGTCAAAGACAGGATTATATTTCGTTTGTCAAACAATATGTCGTTTGTCAACTCCTTTCGTCAATCTTGTTTTGGCAGTTGATCGTCCTGGATGTTGATAGCATCCAAAATTTTTTATTTTGCAGCATTTTTCAACTTTCTCAATTGGCATAACTTCCTATTTGAACCATCTCGCTCACACGAGCAAAATGGTCATCAATAATATTTCCACTTTCTTCACATGCAATCTTTGCCTTATCTATCACTTTAGCAAAATTTCTCCTTTGTTTTCATCTGTGCGATGGTAGCAGCATCCAGGATTTTTTATTTTGCGAGTTTCTTTGTTTCGTTTAATCGATTACATATAAATTTTGCTCTATAAGAACAAACTTGAATTTTTATCTCGCCATTAACTGTATTCAGTATCAAAGTTCCTGTAAATCCTCTTTTTAAGTAGTTGATAGTTTTGATCTGATCCCATTTCTACTCTTTAAATTTAAATCCAAAGAGTTTTTTAGAACATTTTATTATACGATGCTGAGTTGCATAGTAACACGAACCTGGTTTGTCAATAAATGGCAAATGAATACTTTCACCTGGCTCTAACTTCGTAACTAACTGTTCAAAGCATTTAATCGCATTTCTTTCAGTAATAAAGCCACTGAGTTTATTATTGATCGAAAAATAATAAGTATCCTTCGCAATTTCATTGATATCCATAATTTATTTCCTTTCTTTCTGAATGGATAGATTCAGTATTTTATAGATTTTATAAAAGAAAAGCCACTGAAATAAATCAGTGACTTTCTACATGGCGCTAAGGCCGTTGTGTAATAATCAATGGCGCTAAGGCCGTTGTTCATAGGTATATTAACATCTCATAACTCTAAAGTCAAAAGATTTACTTTGTAAATAATTCTATTAATTTATTATCAAGTATTGTCATGATTTCATCTGAAACTCTAATTTTTAAAATGGGATCATACTTGTTTATTGGTTTAAGAACTCTTAATTTGCTGATTGTGGAGATATTTTGTACCATTGCATAGGAGTCAACACCCATTTTTTGATACATTTTGGCAACCAAAATAAACTTATTTGCATTATCTAACATTGCTTTTTTCTCTTCATCTGTAACATTTTTAATGTTCTCTATGAATTCATTTAATTGTTTATCTAAGAAAGGGATTGCTTCATTAAGAAAAAAATTACCGATTGGAACATAATAAGGCTTATTTTTTGAACTTAATGGAATTACCGTTAGCACACCATTATTAGGTGAATCATTTTTCGTTAAAACGATAGCTAAATGTTTCCCCTTGATTTCACTACCCATAGATGGTGAAAATTTCACCATTACAACACTTCCGCGCTTAAATCTTTGAAATTTCATTTTATTTTTCCTTCTTTAATTCTTTCATATTCCATCTGAGCTACTGTATCCACTGTATGTTGACCTTTGTTATTTAAGAACCCTCACTGCTTGCGGTGAGGAGTAGTCAGCCAGATACCTATATGTTTCCAGGTGTTTGGCATATAATACATTAAAGGATCAATTAGCACTATATATTATTTCACCTATATTCTACTAAAATCTTCGTTAGATAGATATTTTAAAATAAAGTGAATATTCGATGTTAAATTCATCTAAATCAAATACGCATAACACAGTACTTGACAATCCAAGGTAGTGTGTATATCATAATAGTGAACGGGGTGATATTATGCAGCCAAGAGCGGTTATTTATTGTTCTAAACATGGAGCAACAAAAGAATATGCGCAATGTTTAGGTAAAAAAAAGAATCTTCCTGTGATTTCGATTGACCATATTTCGGGATACTCTTTCCAAAATATTCCGGTGTATTTTTGTGGTTGGATTCGTAACGGAAAAATCATGGGGTTGAATAAAGCTTCGAAATTATTTATGTGTGTTCAGGTAATTGGTGTGGGTGCCATTGAATATAATGAGGCATATGAATTGAAGTTGAAATATAAGAATGAGATTGTGAATCCAAACTTTAAGTATGTACAGTCGATTCGTAATCTTTCATTGACAACTTTGGAAAAGATGTATGTAGATGTGTTTCAGCCATCATTAATGGGAAAGAATAGGGGTGAAACGCATGAATACTCAATTTAAAAAAGGTGTTTTAGAGTTGATTGTATTAAAGGCTATTGTATCGGATGATCTATATGGGTATCAGCTTGTGTCTCGTATCAATGAGGTAATTCAAGTAAATGAAGGTACGATTTATCCTTTGTTGAAGCGATTGTCGAACGATCGTTTGTTGGAGTCTTATTTAAAAGAATCTACGGAGGGTCCTCCAAGAAAGTATTATCATATCACAAATTTAGGACTTGAAAGATATGATGCATTATTATCGGAGTGGACGGATTTTTCAGATAGTGTAAATGCATATTTGAAAGGAGTGAAGTAGGGTGTTAAAAAAGGAATTTTTGGATGTTTTAAATCAAAAGTTATCGTTGATTAGTGATAAAGAAAGAGAAGACATCATATTGGAATATGGAACGTATATTGATGACAAGATTGCTGGTGGTGTTGCAGAAGAAGAGGCTGTTGCTGGATTTGGTGATGTGGATGAATTGGTAAAGGATATTCTAGATGCATATAAGATCAATACGGACTCAATGGATCCATTCTCTAATCGTGCAGATAAAACGATTGATAAGGTGTATGCCAAGGTTGAGGAATTGTTTTCTAAGCTTGGTAATTTTTCGATGAATGAAATTTTTCACATCTTATTTGATGCGATTGTTTTAGTGTTGATTTTGTTGATTGGAAAAGTCATCGTGGTTGATATATTATGTCAATTTTTATTGTCTATGATTTTTTCATTCTTTGTCGGATTCTATATGATCACAGATTTTATGTTAAGTCTTTGTCGCATACTATATTTATGTTTAGCCATTTATTTCTTTGTGAAAGTCATGGCTAAAAGAGTGGAGCGTTATCGTTTGCATGCACATAATGTGGGTGTGATGGATGATATCAAAGATACTTGGAATGATAATATTAAATCGAGTGATTTGCCTCCAACACCTGAGCGTCCTTTGTATCATGAAAGAAAGCCAAGACATCTTGAATCGGATGTCTTAAAGGTGATCTTAGTCTTGGCTATGATTCCTGTAGCGTGTGTTTTGATTGGTAGTGGTATTGGCTTGGTTGTCATGATATATGTAACTATTGTATATGCCACAACAAGTACTGGATTATATTGTATGGATATTGCCTTTGTGTTAGGAAGTTTGGCAATACTATTGATGTTAGTTCGTGCTTGGCCTAAGAGGGTGAATACAAATGCGTAAGTTAGGTGTATTGTTGGTTGTTTCAATCTTATTATTTGTGTTTGGCTGTGGAACTTTTGTGTATGAATTGAGTCAAATTAGTCCAAATCAAATTGATTTGTCAAAAGAAACGCAGACTATGACAACGACAATGCCAGATCGTTGTCGTTTGTATACAAAAACGTATTTAAGTTCGGTTGGCGATGTACGTGTCGTTGTGGATGAGATGGTGGAAGATAATCAATTACCGAATAATTCATTGGTGATCACATATCCTAAAATGCTTCATGTTGTGCAGGATGGGGATCAATTGGATTTACAGATGGATGATTATGAAATGTCAAAGAATCTTCAAACCATTTTTGATACGTTCAAATCGAAGAGTTATGATGAGTATTGTGCAAAGAATGGTGAAATTCATGTAAGTCTTCGATATGGTAAGGCATTAAAGGATAAAATTACATTGGTGGATGACTACTATTAAGGAACAGTTTATACTGTTTCTTTTTGATTTTTAACAAGTGTGTTAAAATACTGTTATGGTGAAAAATAATAGAGACTGGAGTCGTTTGTTGAGAATGATTCTGGTGGATGATAAAAAGAAGTCAAATTCGCTAAGGAATTTAAAAAGGGGTAAAGTGACAAATACGCCTTTACGTAGAAAGCAGGATGTGAAACGATGAGTGATACGAATACGATGTCAACGAGTGCAAGGTTTGCGCAGATTGTATCTATATTAAGAAAACATCATATCCAAAAGGGAATGGATCCCGTTAAGTTACGTATGATACTTGAAGACTTGGGTCCTACTTTCGTTAAGATTGGACAAATTATGTCGACAAGACAGGATCTGTTTTCTGAGCGTTATTGTAAAGAGTTGATGAAGCTTCGCTCGCAGGCAAGTCCCATGCCTTTTTCTATGGTTGAACAAATCATTCAAGAGACGTATGGCGATTTATTTCAAGAAGAGTTTGAAAGTATTGATGAGATTTGTCTAGGTTCAGCATCTATTGCGCAGGTGCACGCTGCTACTTTGAAGTCTAAAAAACGAGTTGTACTTAAGATTCAGCGTCCTAAGATCTATGAGTGGATGGAACGGGATGTGGCCTTGTTAAGAAAGGCTGTTAAGATATTGAATCTTTCAGATATTGTATCAAGCGTAGTGGATCTAGATATGGTCATCGATGAATTTTGGACAACCGCAAAACAGGAGATGGATTTTACGATTGAGGCTCAATTTGCGAAACGCTTTAAGAATGATTATAAGGATTGTAAGTTTATTGATGCGCCAAAGATTTATGATGAATATACAAGAAAGAATATTCTGGTGATGGAATATGTGGATGGCATTGAGATCAATGATTCAAAAAAATTAGATGAACTGGGCTATGATCGTAGTGAGATAGCGGATAAATTGGCATTTAATTATATTTCACAGATTATTGAAAATGGTTTCTTTCATGCGGATCCACATTCGGGAAACCTAAGAATTCGTGATAATCAAATCGTATGGATTGATTTTGGTATGATGGGCACTTTAGATGCGAATGAACGTGAAACGATGAAGGAGGCTGTTCGTGCCATTGCCTTGAGGGATACACAAAAGTTAGTGGATTGTATCTTGATGATAGGGGATTGTAAAAAGGAGATTGATTATACGGCTTTTTGTGCGGATATGGATCGTTTTGTGAATCAATATTTGAGTGTTCCATATTCAGAAATTGATGTTGCCAAACTGATTCAGGATATGTTTTCAATTTGTCATGTATATTCGATTTCTTTGCCTAAAGGCATTAGTATGTTAGCTCGTTCTATGATGACGATTGAAGGAACGTTAACTGCTTTAGATCCGAATATGAATACGATGAAGATTGCGATGAGTCATAAGTCAAGTTTGACAAAAATTGATTGGGAGAAAGAAATTAAGTCGGGATTTAAGCGTAGTATTGATGCGCTTTCTCGTTCGGTGGATATTCCTGTGCAGGCAAGTGATGTGTTGAAGATGGTTCAAAGAGGACAGATCAAGGTAAATTTGAATCTAATGGGTTCTCAAGCTCCACTTGCCAAGATTGATCAGATGGTGAATCGTTTGATTGTATGTGTGTTGATTGCCGCTTTGGTTGTGGGTTCAAGTTTGATTTGTACGACAAAGATGAAGCCGATGATTATGGGAATACCAGCACTTGGATTTTTTGGGTACATCATTGCGATTGGGATGAGTGTATGGTTGTTTTTTAAGATGTTATTTTTGCATCGAAAAAACAAGTCTTTTTAAAGGGGAAGTATATGAAAAAAGGTAAAACTACAGTGGCTTCACTATTGATTGTGTTGGTCACTTTGGGACTGGATCAATGGACAAAGTGGGCTGTTGAGAAGTCTATCGCATTAAATGATTCGGTTGAAATGATCAATCATTTCTTTTATTTGACATATGTTCGAAATACAGGGGCAGGTTTTAGTATGTTTGCGGAAGCTGGAATGGGTTTCTTTGCCGCACTTACCATTATTGCCTTAGTTGGTATGGTATATATGTTTTTTAAAACGAATGATTCGCGTTATCAGATTTGTTTATCTTTAGTTTTTTCGGGAGCTATTGGAAACTTTATCGATCGTATGACGCTAGGCTTTGTAAGAGACTTTTTTAGTTTCTATATTTTTGGCTATCCATTTCCCGTATTTAATGTAGCGGATATCTGTATTACAGTAGGTATCGCATTAATATTAGTAAGTATGTTTATAGATGATAAGAAGGAGCAAGCAAGATGGAAACAAGAATCTTAAAGATAGATGAAGATACTAAATTGGATCGTTTGGATAAGGTTCTTGCGGAAAAATTGGATTTTTCACGTAAGAGAATTAAGGATTTATTAGACGAAGGAAATGTCTTGGTCAATCAAAAGGTTATGAAGGCAAGTTATAAAGTTTGTGTAGGAGATGAAATCGAGGTTTCTATTCCTGAACTAGATTCTATGGAAGTTCTTCCTGAACCAATTGATTTGGATATTGTATATGAGGATCATGATATTATTGTGATCAATAAGCCAAAGGGTATGGTTGTGCATCCAGCTCCTGGTCATTATTCTGGAACTTTAGTGAATGCGTTGTTGTATCATTGTAAAGATTTGAGTGGTATCAATGGGGTGATGCGTCCAGGCATCGTACATCGTATTGATAAGGATACGTCAGGATTATTGGTTGTTGCCAAGAATGATGTGGCCCATGAATCTTTAAGTCAGCAATTACAGGATAAAACGTGTCATCGTGAATATGTAGCTATTGTACATAATCCTTTTACGCATGAGCATGGTACGATTCATGCACCAATTGGTCGTGATGAAAAGGATCGTCAGAAGATGGCGGTTACCGCAAATAATTCGAAGGATGCGATTACGCATTTTACAGTATTGGAAAACTTCAAGAAATTTGCGTATATTAAGTGTCAGTTAGAGACGGGTAGAACACATCAGATTCGTGTTCATATGCAGTATATTGAACATCCAATCGCAGGAGATCCTAAGTATGGTCCTAGAAAAACAATTCAGGCCAATGGTCAGTTGTTGCATGCGTGTGCGTTGGAGTTTGTGCATCCTACGACAAAGGAAAAGATGCGTTTTGAGATTGGTTTAGAACCTACTTTTGAAAGAGTTTTAAATGAACTTAGAGAAGGGGAAGAATAATGCGTGATGATGTATTAAGTTGGGATCAATATTTTATGGGCATGGCTCATTTGAGTGCAAAGCGTTCAAAGGATCCAAATACGCGTGTAGGAGCTTGTATAGTCAATCCTCAAAAAAGAGTGGTTGGACTTGGCTACAATGGTTTTCCTTATGGTTGTGAAGATGAGGAGTTTCCTTGGGATCGAGATGGTGAATTTCTTGAGACTAAGTATCCTTATGTTGTGCATGCTGAATTAAATGCGATTTTAAATAGTATTCAAGACCTTCATGGTTGTACTTTATATGTATCGTTATTTCCCTGTAATGAATGTGCAAAGGCCATTATTCAGGCTGGCATTTCTTGCGTAGTATATGAAAGTGATAAGTATGATGGAACTGAAGGCAATATTGCCAGTAAGCGTATGTTTCATGAGGCGGGAGTAAAGCTTGTACAGCTTCCTTATGAGATTGATGTAGAAACAAAAATCAGTGAGCGTTAAGTCATCCGAAATGGGATGGCTTTTTTTTAAAAGTAAACGTTGTAAACAAATGAAAATTGTGTAACAAAAAAGACAAAGTTATATGTTTTATAACCACTTTATAACCGTTAAAATTCTATACTTTATTTGTAGATGGGAAGGGTAACTATCTACGAATAGAAAAGGAGGAAAATTGAATATGTTGAAGAACTTGAAGAGAGCATCGGCGATCATGTTGTCGCTTGCGATGGCTGTTCAGTTCGGAATGGCAGATACTTACTTTGCGAATACGCTATCAGAAGAACCAATAATAGAAGAAACCCAAGAACAAGAACCGGTAACGGTTGAAGAGGGTTCGCAACAAGTGGCTGTCGAACAAACTGAAGCGCCTGCAATAGATGCGAAAGAAGAGTTTGTACAAGTGCCTGAAACCAAGTCTGTAACATTAAGTTATGTAGCTGAAGATGGAACAATATTACGAGATGCTACCACTCATGAGTATGAGATGGGTTACAGCTTGAATTCGGATGCAAGTGTGATGTTGAATTTTGATGGTTATACCCTAAAAGATGTAGTTATGAATGATTCACAAATCGTAGCTGCACCCAGGCAAATTTAAATGTGACTTCAGATTTGACAAGTGTGAAATTTGTTTACCAGAAGGTAATGACAGAATCGCACCCAGAAGCAAATGAAGCTCAAGTAGAAAACAAAACTGAAGAAAAAACAGAAGAAGATGCTGAGGCAGACCCAGAAGCGAAGGAAGAATTACCAGAGTATCCTGCATTTGATATGAGTGCTACAGCTGGAAACGTAACCGTTCATGTAACGGCGGCCGAAGGTGTTTTACCGAGTGGTGCACAATTAATCGTTAAGCGTGTTACAAGAAAAGCTATTTTGAACGCTGTTGAAGAAACAGTTACGGAAAAGGATAAAGAGGTTGATTCAGCTATAGCTCTGGATATTACGATTGTGAATGCAGATGGTATCGAAATTCAACCAAACGGAATTGTTAATGTTAGCTTTGAAAATGTAGCAGTTGGTGGTGAAGAAATCAATGTTTACCATGTTACAGATGATGCAAGTACAGTAACAGAGGTTGCTACAAATACACAAAGCTTTGATGCAAATCACTTCTCAATTTATGTTATTACGGGTGAAAAGAAAGTCGAATTGACAACATTTAACTTTGTTGCAAATGAACAAAATGTAAGTACACAGATCGTTAAAACGGGTGATACATTGATTACTCCAACGGCTCCAGATATTGCTGGAAAAGCATTTGTGGAATGGCAAGAAAATGGATCTAAGTTTGATGGCTTTGGTGTACAGACAATTACTAAGACTGAAACTCGTACAATTACTGCAAAATACGAAGACGCATTATATGTTTACTTCTATAATCCAGAAGGAACACAGATCATGCGTACAGAAAAAGTTGCAGACCACAAGGGTCATAATTACTCACACGTATCTTATGATGTTGACGCAACTCACAAATTAGTTGGTTGGGCAGCAGATCAGAACGATACTACAAATATCGCAAATAGTATTGCAGTACCAGAAGGAAGTACTTCTGTAAATGTATATGCGATTATTAAAGAAGGGTATTGGGTAACTTTTGATTCTGATGGTGGAAGCGCAATTGATTCTCAATTCGTATTTGACAAAATCTCTCTAAATGATCAAACAACACCTAAAAAACCTGGTTATACATTTGATGGTTGGTACAATGGAACAGAAGAAGTAGAGAATAGAACACAAATCACTAAACCGATGACTTTAAAAGCTCATTGGACACCAGAAAAAGTTAGCTATACAGTTATTCACTGGTGGGAAAATGCCGATGATAATGGATATTCATTCCATGAATCTGAAACTAAGAAGGGTCTTACTGGTTCAGAGACAGAAGCTGTAGCGAAATCTTATACAGTGGATGGCAAAAATATTTTTGGTGAAAGTGTAAAAGATAAAGTCTTTACTGCAAGCACTATTTCTCAAAAGACAATCAAAGGCGATGGTTCTACGATTGTAAATGTATACTACAAGAGAAAAACGTATACAATGCATTTTAAAGAATATAGTAACTCTCGTACAGATTTATCAACAATCACTAAAAAATGGGGTCAAAGTATTTCTAAAGCTGAATGGCCTGCATATGATGGAAATAGTAACTGGCAAATCAGAGCGGCTTCGTATTATGGAAATAGTCAATATTTAGCCTATACAAGTACAATGCCAATGAAAGACTCTACATTATGGAGTACTAGTGGTAAGAAAACTTATACAGCATATTATTACGTGCAAAAGATTGATGGAAATGGTTATGATTTACACCATACAGATGTGATTAAAGGAAGCAGCTACTTAACGATTGGTAAGGAAGATTGTTATGCGATTTCTGGATTTACATTTGAATATTGTAATCCTGATGTAGGTGAATCATATAATGGAGCTAAGTTCTACTACAAACGTAATTCTTATAACTTAAAGTTTATCAACAATGGTAAACAAGAAAAAACTGTTTCTAAGAAGTATGAACAGAGTATCGAAGATGCAAGTTACACACCTACAAGACCTAGTTCACTTCCAGAATACTATGTATTTGATGGATGGTATGAAAACGAACTTTGTGAAGGTGAAGCATTTAACTTTACTGGTAAGAAGATGCCAGCTCAAAATGTTACGTTATACGCAAAGTGGACGGCTTCCAATGTTAAGTTCACTTATAACTTGAATAATCCTGAAGGTACAGTAGATAAGGATACTAAGAAGGTAGAAGCTGGTACAGTAGCTAGTACAGTATTACCTAGTATTCCAACAATCAATGAATATTCATTTGCGGGTTGGTATTATGCGGATGGTAATGGAAATATTACTTCGGAAGTATTCCATACAGGTAGTACAATTACGAGAGATACAAGTATCGTTGGTAAATGGTTGTATAAAGGTGAATTAAGAGTTGTTTATGATCCTGGTACTGAAAAGGATGTAACTGTTCCTACGGATGATAGAGTTTATGCAGGTGGTGCAAGAGTTACTGTAGCTGGTAATGCGACTACTACTTCAGGTAAGAAATTCTTAGGTTGGGAATTAAATGGAAACGTTTATAAGCCTGGACAGTCATTTGAAGTAAACAAGGACATTGCGAATAAGGATAATCAGATTATCTTAACGGCAACTTGGGGTAATGCAGAAACTTCTACAACATTGACTTATGATCCTGGTAATGGAATTGGTACAGTTAAGACAGTTAATGTCATGAATAATGAGGCAGTAGAAATTAAAGCTCATAATTCTGATGTATTAGCCTTTACTGCTCCAGTAGCAGAAGGTAAAGAATACTACTTTGCAGGTTGGGCTGATTCTAAAACAGGAAATGCAACTTATGCAGATGGACAAACAATCAATATTGATGCGAATGGTGAAAACGTTCTATATGCAGTTTGGGTTGAAAAGACTGAAATTACATTGGTTGCGAATAGTGGTACACGTACTTATAACGGTGTTGAACAGTCAATAGAAGGTTTTGAATCAACTACAATGAATGGTTACACAGTATCTGGATTAACAGCAGTAACTAAGGGTACAAATGTTGGTGAATATACGAACACTGTATTTGATGGAACGGCTAAGGTTGAAAAAGATGGTGTTGATGTAACGGATAAAGTGGTTGTGAAGACTCGTGCTGGTAAGTTGGTTATTACGCCTAAGTCAATCAATACGCAAGAAATTACAGTAACTAAACCTGCTGATTCTAAGTATGATGGTAATGAACACAGGAATAAACCAACTGTTAAAGATGGTGAAAAAGTATTAGTAGAAGATACGGATTACACATTATCTTACAGTGAAGATGTTATCAATGCTGGTACAGTAACAGTAACAATTACAGCTAAGGGTAACTATTCACAAGTAACTACAGTTGATTATCAAATTACTCCACGAACAGTTAAATTAACGAGTGGATCTGATTCTAAGACTTATGATGGAACTCCATTAGTTAAACATGATGTAACAGTAAGTGAAGATGGATTTGTTAAGGATGATGGTGCTACATATAATGTAACTGGAAGTCAGACAGAGACAGGTTCAAGTAAGAATACATTCACTTATACATTGAATGAAAAGACATTAGAAAAGAACTATGTCATTGAAATAAAAGAAGGTACTTTAGAGGTTATTCCAGTAACAGATGAAGTAACTGTAACTATTACAGAACATAGTGCTGAACATGTCTATGATGGAACTGAAAAGACTGTAACTGGATATGATGTTAAGTCAATCAGCAATAAGCATTATACAAAAGATGATTTCACATTTACTGGTAAGGCTGAGGTTAAGGGTACAAATGTTGGTGAATATCCAATGAATGTACAAGCATCAGATTTCACAAATAACAGTCATAACTTCAAAAATGTAACATTCATTATTGAAGATGGATCATTAAAGATTACGCCTAAGTCAATCGTTCCTAGTGAAACAAATAGTATGGAAGTAACTGGTCCTGCAGATACTAAGTACAATGGTGATGAACAAAAAATTAAACCGGTAGTAAAAGATCAGGGTAAAGTATTGACAGAAAATGTAGATTACAAATTATCATATACTGGTGACACAACAAATGCTGGTACAGTAAAAATTACGATTAAGGGTAAAGGTAACTATAATGGTTCTACAGAAGTAAGTTATAAGATTACAGAGCGTAATGTAACATTGACAAGTGCAACAGATTCTAAGGTTTATGACAAGACTCCATTAACAAACAGCAATATAACAATTGGTGGTGATGGATTCGTTAAAGAAGAAGGTGCAACTTACAATGTAACTGGAAGTCAGACAAGTGTTGGTGAAAGTGATAATGAATTTACTTACACATTGAAGTCAAATACAAAGGCTGAAAACTACAATATTACTACTCATAATGGTAAGTTAATAGTGACAGCTGAAGCGAGTGAAGTTACAGTAGTCATTACTGGTCGTAATGGAACGTTCCCATATGATGGAACTGAAAAGAGTGTCAAAGGTTATGATGTATCGATTACTCAGGGTAGTACTTATACAGAAGCAGATTTCACATTCAGTGGAAATGATGAAGTTAAAGGTACTGAGGCTAATACATATCCAATGGGATTAAAGGTAAGTGATTTCACAAATAACAATACGAACTACAGTTCTGTAACGTTCGTAGTAAATGATGGATCATTAGTAATTAATCCTAAGTCAATCATTCCTGATGGACCGGATACTCCAGATGAAAAGAAGACTGGTATTGAAGTCACAGATCCTGAAGGTTCAATCTATGATGGTTTACCACATGTAAATCCATTAAAAGTAACAGATACTAAGACTGGTAAGGAACTAGAAGAAAACAAAGATTACACATTGACATATGTAGGTGATGTAGTCAATGTTGGAACAGTGAAAGTAAAAGTCAAAGGTATTGGAAACTATACAGGTGAATTTACTAAGAAATATCAGATTACTCCAAGAGAATATACAGTGACAACAGACAGTGCTGAAAAGCCTTATGATGGAACTGCATTAACAGCTGGTGGTAGAGTTAACAACTTAGTAGATGGCGAAACAGTTACATTAAAGATAACTGGTAGTCAGACTGAGGTTGGTTCTTCTAACAATACTTATAGTTTAACTTGGGATGGTTCTGCAAAAGAAAAGAACTATACTCATGGAACAGATTCTATTGGATTATTAACAGTTACTCCTAAGTCAATTATTCCTAGTGATACAAATGGTATTGAAGTAACAAAACCTGCTGATTCTAAGTATGATGGTAATGTTCATGAAAATAAACCGGAAGTCAAAGATACTAAGACGGGTGCAACGTTAGTTGAAGGTACAGATTACACATTATCTTATAAAGGTGATACTACAAATGCTAGTACAGTAACAGTAACGATTACAGGTGCTGGAAACTACACAGGTAGTCATAATGTAGAATATCAAATCACTAAGCGTAATGTAACATTGACAAGTGCAACCGATTCTAAGGTTTATGATAAGACTCCATTAACAAACAGCAATATAACAATTGGTGGTGATGGATTCGCTAAATTAGAGGGTGCATCTTACAATGTAACTGGTTCTCAGACAAATGTTGGTGATAGTGACAATGAATTTACTTACAAGTTGAACGATGATACGAAGGCTTCTAACTACAACATCGAAGTTAAGTTTGGTAAATTATATATCACAACTCAAGATGGACAAGTGATTGTAGTCATTACGGGTCATAAAAAAACTTATGATTATGATGGAACTGAAAAGACAGTGAGCGGATATGATGTATCCATTACTGAAGGTAGTACGTATGCAGAAACAGATTTTACATTCAATGGAAATGCTGAAGTGAAAGCGACTGTAGCCAATACGTATCCAATGGGATTAAAGGCAAGTGATTTCACAAATAACAATACAAACTACAGTTCTGTAATGTTTGTAGTAAATGATGGATCATTAGTAATTAATCCTAAGTCAATCATTCCTGATGGAC